>MDTB01153901.1_pt1 | contig 14201 bp, 14 predicted proteins | sample 811161 | NCBI WGS metagenome assembly MDTB01 (sample SAMN05326650, study PRJNA326480) | marine metagenome | isolation source: seawater | place: Mediterranean Sea | collected 2009
AGTTAATATTTTAAAATATAATTTAAATAAAATGCCACTTAAAATTAGCCGTTTAGTGTAAAAATTATAATCTGTAGATTTGTCTCCAGCTAAATACCACATATCACTTGATAAATTGTATATAAAAAAAAATTCTCTATTACATTTTTTTACATTATCTTTCATTAATTTTTTTATTTGATTTTTATTTTTTAAATCATTTTTTAATTTTTCGTTGAGGAGAATTGTGATTTTTTTATTTGTACTCGATACTCCTTCAATTTTCTTTTTAAGAATTTTTTTTTCTTTATCTGTTAACATTTTTTAAAAATATATTTGTAATTAGAAACCAGAAAACTGGATATCCAATTAAAGTTAGAACAAAATTTATACTAATACTTGATAAAATAATATCTTCACCAGATAATTTTATCAAACCAAAAAATACTGAATATGCTAAGATTAATGATACTCCAAAAGATATCCATTCATATAAAAATATACTTCTTAATTTAATTGACGATTGAAAAGCTGCGACTGCAAATACAATGAAATATAATATTGCTGATGTTCCAAAAAAAAGGCCATTCAAAGTATCGTTAACAATACTGATTAAAAATAAATAAAACCCTTTACCAAAATTTAAATTTGGATTTGAGATTTTGAACAAATAAATCAATATCAATTGTAAATTTATATAATATGAAATTTGTTTTCCTAGAATTTCAATGTTTAAAGAACCGATTAAAACCGTAATTAGCAAAACCAAAGTAGCGATATATCTATATAGAAAACTAATCATGATTACTTACTAAATCTAACTACAGTTAAATAGTCTAATTGACTAAAATCATACAAGGGTTTTGCTTCAAAATTTTTGTCATCTCTTAATTTAATTTTACCAACTAATATTCCATCTGGCATAATATTCTCTATACTTGTTGTATAAATAATATCACCATCCTCAAAAGTATACTCCTTTGGTAGAAACTCTAAGCTTAACTGTCTTTCAGATCTTGGATTGCCAACAACAATTGCTTTATAATTTTTTTTTCCTATACGAACTGGGATCCTGCTATTAATATTTGTTATTAAAATTCCATGAGATGAATTAAAATTAGTTTTTAATATTTTGCCGACTAAAATATTATTTTTTATAATTGGATCACCAGCTTTTATACCGTCATTTTGACCCTTATTGATAATTATTGTTTCATGCAAAATATTACTTTTATAAAGTAAAACCTTAGCTTGCACAGTTTCATATTTATAGATCTCTTCATTGTTAATTTTTTTAAAATTTTCTATTTGAAGGTTTAAAGCAATATTCTCATTTTTTAATGTCTCAAGTTTATTTTTTAAATTTATAAGTTTATTTTTATCAACTGAACTATCTTTTTTTTGAAAAAAATTAGTAATATTTTTGGATGTCTCTATAACAAAACTAAAAGGTGATTTTATAATTAATGATGAATAAATAATAGTATCATTAACAATAAATCGAACATTTGTTAGGTATTTATTATCACTACGATCTAGAAAAAATAATATGAATGATAATAAAATAAATACAAAGATGTTTTTTTTTACATCGACATTTGTCGAAGATGCAAATTTCATTCCTTATTAATATTCAGTCAACATTGATGAGAAGATTCCTTCTTGCTCTAACGCTTTTCCTGTTCCAATTGCTACACACGATAAGGGATCTTCTGCGATAGAAACTGGTAAACCTGTTTCTTTTGAGATTAACTTATCAAGATTTTTTAAATATGCGCCGCCTCCAGCTAGAACTAAGCCCATGTCAACTAAATCAGCAGATAATTCAGGTGGTGTGTTTTCAAGCGCATCTTTTATTGCTTGAATTATTTGTCCAATAACTGGTGACATTGCTTCTGCAGAGTCTTTCTCTGTTAAAGTAATTTCCTTTGGTACTCCTGTCCTAATATCTCTACCCTTCATAATATATGTATTTTCTACATTTGTTGGAATACAAGTTCCTATTTCCTTTTTTATTTTTTCTGCTGTTCCATCTCCAATTAACAAATTAAATTTTTTTCTCATATAAGCTACAATTGATTGATCTAGGGCATCACCAGCTACTCTTAAAGATTGAGAATAAACTATGCCTCCTAATGACATAACGGCAATTTCTGTTGTTCCTCCTCCAATATCAACAATCATTGAACCTGTAGGTTCTGAAATCGGTAATCCAGCACCTATTGCTGCTGCAACCGGTTCCTCTATGAGCTGAACCTTTCTTGCACCGGCAGCATGTGCAGATTCTTGTATCGCTCTTCTTTCAACTGGAGTTGATCCAGTTGGAACACAAATAATTATCCTAGGATTTGCAAATGCACTCCTTTGATGAATTTTTTTAATAAAATGTTTAATCATTTCTTCAGTAACTATAAAATCAGCAATTACTCCATCTCGTAAAGGTCTAATCGCTTGTATTGATCCTGGTGTCCTTCCAAGCATTTGTTTGGCATCTTCACCAACTGCTAAAACCTGATTTTTTCCATTTTCGTTCACAATCGCGACCACAGATGGCTCGTTCAAAACAATTCCTTTACCTTTAACATAAACAAGCGTGTTAGCTGTTCCAAGATCGATAGCCATATCTGTTGACCACATTCCCATCATGTTAGTAAATATTGACATATTCTCCTCTTTCCTGATTAAATAGCTGCAGAGTAATCTTTATCACTTGGCGCAGATCTATTTCGTTTTAAAATTAATTTATTTAATGCATTAATGTAAGCCTGGGCTGATGCCACCAATGTATCAGTGTCAGCGGCTTGGCCAACAGAAATTCTTCCTTTTTCTTCTATCCTAACGCTAACAGTTGCTTGTGCATCTGTGCCTTCAGTTACAGCATGTACTTGATAAAGCTGAAGATTAACATCATGCGGGAAAATCTCTTTTATACATTTAAATATTGAGTCTACTGGACCATCTCCAGATTGTTCAGTTGATTTTTTTTCACCATAAACCTCTAACTCTATTTTTGCTTTTTGACCCTTTGTCCCTGCATCAACATCTAAAGAAACTAATTTAATGACATTATTGTTTCTCATTAATCCGTCATCAACTAAAGCTGCGATATCTTCGTCAAAAATATGCCTTTTTTTATCAGCCAACTCTTTAAATTTTTTAAAAGTATTATCTATTTTTTCTTCATCTAGATTTGAATAACCTAAGTTTATTAATTTTTCTTTAAAAGCATGTCGTCCTGAATGCTTTCCCATTACTAAAGAGGATTTGTTTACACCTACGCTTTCAGGTGTCATGATTTCATATGTTTGACTATTTTTTAACATCCCATCCTGATGAATTCCAGATTCGTGTGCAAAAGCATTTTTCCCAACTATTGCTTTGTTATATTGAACTGGAAAACCAATAATATTCGACAATAATTTTGAACAACTATTTATTTTTTTAGTTTTAATATTTGTTTCAAATGGCATTAAGTCATGACGGGTCTTCATTGCCATAACAACTTCTTCTAAAGCGGCATTACCTGCTCTTTCACCTATGCCGTTAATTGTACATTCAATTTGTCTTGCTCCAACGGCAACTCCAGCTAATGCATTTGCAACTGCTAAACCTAAATCATTATGTGTATGTGTTGAAACAACAACTTTGTCGATATTTGGAACCCGATTGAATAGATCTTTGATTATTCTTTCATAGTCACCAGGCAATGCGTAGCCAACCGTATCAGGAATATTAATGGTTGTTGCACCACATTTAATTGCTAATTCTACTGTTTTACATAAATAATCTGCGTCCGTTCTTGTTGCATCCTCAGGAGACCACTCAACATCATCAGTATGTTTTGTTGCATATTCGACACTAGATTTTATTAAGTCTAAAACCTGATCTTTTGTTTTTTGTAACTTATGTTTAATATGTAAATCGCTTGTTGAAATAAAAGTGTGTATTCTAAAATTTTTTGAATGTTTTAAAGAATCAACACATTTTTCTAAATCGTTTTTTACAGCTCTAGCTAATCCACAAGGAACTGTCGTTTTTAATAATTTTGATATTTCGGATACCGCTTCAAAATCTCCAGGCGATGCTGCAGGAAAACCCGCCTCTAATACATCGACACCTAAATCTTGAAAAGCAGATGCAATTTGTAACTTGCCCTCGAGACTCATAGACGCGCCAGGTGATTGCTCACCATCTCTTAAAGTTGTATCAAATATAATTACTCTATTTTTTGACATATTTATAATTTAATCATCTTTAAAGAAAAATCTACTAATTAAACCATTGATTGAATTAAAATGGGTTCCTTTTCTCATTTTATTGAAAAAAAGTAGATTTTTAGTTTTTCGATTTATCTATAATCTTATTTTTTGATATCCATGGCATCAAAGCTCTAAGTTTTTCACCAACTTTCTCGATTTGATGCTCAGATAATTCTTTTCTCATTTTAAGAAAATTCTTTTGTCCTGCTTCATTTTCTTTCATCCAATCCTTGGTAAACTTTCCTGACTGTATGTCTTTTAGGACTTCTTTCATTCTTTCTTTAGTTTTGTCATCTACAATCTTCTTGCCCGATACATACTCACCATATTCAGCAGTATTGGAAATTGAATAATTCATATTTGCAATTCCACCCTCATAAATTAAATCTACAATTAATTTAACTTCATGAAGACATTCAAAATATGCCATTTCAGGTGGGTAACCAGCTTCTGTTAATGTTTCAAAACCTTTTTTAATTAATTCAACTAATCCACCGCAAAGAACAACCTGTTCACCAAACAAATCAGTTTCACATTCATCTTTAAAAGTAGTCTCAATAATTCCTGATCTTCCACCTCCAACAGCTGATGCATATGATAAGGCAAGATCTTTAGCTTTTCCTGTACTGTCTTTATGGACTGCCATTAAACATGGGACTCCACCACCTTTTTGATATTCGGTTCGGACCAAATGACCAGGACCCTTAGGCGCAATCATAAATACATCAAGATCATCTCTTGATTTAATTAGATCATAATGAATATTTAAACCATGAGCAAATGCTAAACTTGCACCTTGTTTAATTCTTTGCTCAACGTGATTTTTATAAATACCTGATTGCAATTCATCTGGAGCTAATATCATAAGCACATCTGCCCACTCTGCTGCATCTGAAATATTCATTACTTTTAATCCCGCCGACTCTGCTTTTTTGATACTTGAAGAGTTTTCTCTGAGAGCAACAACTACTTCTTTAACACCACTGTCTTTTAAATTTAGGGCATGTGCGTGCCCTTGACTGCCAAAGCCAATAATGGCAACTTTTTTTGATTTAATTAAATCAGTGTCTGCATCTTTATCATAGTACATTTTCATAATACTTTTCCTTTATTATCTTTTACGGTTTCTGCCCCTTTGTTCATTGCTAAGGCACCAGTTCTTGAAATACTTACTTCTCCAAGAGCTTTAATTTTTTTTATAAATTCATCAACTTCTGTTCTACGACCAAGAGCTTGAACAATAAAAGATTTTGGAGTCTTATCTAAAAACTCAAAGTTATTGTCAACACATAATTGCTCTGCTTTGTTTAAAACATCTCCAGTACCTAAAAATTTAACAAGCGCCAGTTCTCTAAAAATAGTTTTTTCATTAATTGGATAGATATTTACCTTATGAACTGGTACTAGTTTTAAAACCTGTGCTTGAATTTGCTTTATTACCCCTTCGGTTCCATAAGTTGCAATTGTTATTCGTGATATTTTTCTCTCTTCATCAACTTGAGCAACTGCTAGTGACTCGATATTATACCCACGTCCTGAAAATAAACCTGACAATCTTGCAAGAACACCTGCTTCATTGTCAACCCATGCTACAATGACATATCTTTCTATCTTATCAATATTACTATCAATTTCATAAGCAGATTTTGACATTAAACAAGAACTTTTCCTTCTTCCGTTATTCCTTCTTTATCTTCAGGTCCCAAAATCATTTCATTATGTGCTTTTCCAGATGGTATCATTGGAAAACAGTTCTCATCCTTTTTCACTAAACAGTCAAAAATTACCGGACGATCAATATCAACCATTTCAAGAATTTTGTCATCTAACTCTTTTGGATTTGTAGCTCTTATACCTACAGCACCGTAAGCTTCTGCAAGTTTTACAAAATCTGGCAAAGCTTCTGTGTAACTTTCTGAATAATTTTTTCCATGCAAAAGCTCTTGCCATTGCCTGACCATTCCCATCCATTGGTTATTTAATATAAAAATTTTTACTGGTAACTTATACTGAACTGCTGTCGACATTTCCTGAATATTCATTAAAATTGAAGCTTCTCCTGCAATATCAACAACTAACTTTCCAGGATTTGCTACTTGGGTTCCTATCGCAGCTGGTAAACCAAAACCCATAGTTCCTAACCCACCTGATGTCATCCATCTATTGGGCTTATTAAACTTGTAAAATTGAGCAGCCCACATTTGATGTTGCCCCACTTCAGTTGTGATGTAAGAGTCCTGATTTTTTGTTATCTCGTATAATCTCTCAACTGCATATTGTGGCATAATAAGTTTATCATCTTTTTTATAAGATAGTGATTTTTTATCTCTCCATTTATTAATTTGTTTCCACCACCCACTTATATTTTCTTTATTCGAATTACAAAAATCAGAATGTTTATTTTTTAGTGTGGTTAACATATCGCTCAGTACACTTAGACAGTCACCAACAATAGCAAGGTCAACTTTTACTATTTTATTTATTGAGGAGGGATCAATATCTATATGAATTTTTTTTGAAGAAGGAGAAAAAGCATCCACACGACCAGTTATCCTATCATCAAATCGAGCACCAATATTAATCATTAAATCACATTCATGCATTGCATTGTTTGCTTCGTACGTACCATGCATACCAAGCATTCCTAAAAATTGTGGATCGCTACCTGGAAAAGCCCCCAAACCTTGTAAAGTTGAAGTTATAGGAAAATTTGTAATTCTTGTAAATTCAGTTAAAGTATCTGATGCTTTTACACCGGCATTTATAACTCCTCCTCCAGAATATATAATTGGTTTTTTTGATTTAATAATTAACTCAATAGCTTTTTCTATATCAGATAATTCTGCTTTAACTTTTGGTTTATAGGTTTCCACAACTACATCTTTTGAACTTTTATAAATTCCTTTTTGAAATTGGACATCTTTCGGAATATCAACTAAAACTGGGCCTGGTCTTCCAGAGTTTGCAACATGAAAAGCTTTATGAATTGTTTCAGCTAATTGATTGACATCTTTGACTAACCAATTATGTTTAGTGCACGGTCTAGTTATCCCAGTTGTATCACACTCTTGGAAAGCATCTGTACCTATTAAATGAGTTGGGACTTGTCCTGTTATACAAACTAACGGAATTGAGTCCATAAGGGCATCTGTCAGAGCTGTGACCATATTTGTAGCTCCTGGGCCTGAAGTGACTAACGCTATACCTGTTTTTCCAGATGATCTTGCATATCCTTCCGCAGCATGTCCAGCACCTTGCTCATGTCTTACCAAAATATGTTTGATTTTTTTTTCTTTTGATATCTGATCATATAATGGCAAAACAGCACCGCCAGGATAACCAAAAATATATTCAACGTCATGTTCATGTAGTGCTTTAAAAACTATTTCAGCGCCAGTTAATTGATAATCATTTTCTCCCATTATTAGAATTTAGCTTAACTAAAACTGGGGTCAAGCTGTTCTGATAAAATTTAAAACTTTTTTTTGTAAGTCTGACTGCTTCAAATCGCCAAAATCTTTCCAATCTTTCATTTGACCTCTAAACCAAGTCATTTGTCGTTTAATATATTGCCTAGTTCTAATTATTGACTTTTCAATCGCAAAATCTAAGGTATTTTTGCCATTAAGATAGGTTATGAGTTCTTTTAATCCTAGAACGTTATTTGCGTTTAATCTGCTCGATAATCTCAATTTTTTTAACTTTTGAGCTTCTTTTACAGCACCATCATCTATCATTTGCATAAATCTTTTATTAATTTTTTTTAGCAAATAAGTCCTTGGAAAGTTTAAAAAAATTTTAACAAAATGATAATTCTTTAAATTATTTGCCGATTTTTTTTGCCATAAAAATATTGATTTTTTTGTATAAAATTTTACTTCATAAAACCTTATCATACGCTGCTTATCATTTATAAAAAGATTATTTTTACATTTTGGATCAAGTTGAATTAATTTTTTATAAAAATTTTCTTTTCCAATTTTATCATATAATTTTATTATTTTTTGTCTCTTTGCATTTGAAATTTCTGGTATTGCAGCGAGTCCATTGAGAATAGACTTAAAATATAAACCTGTACCGCCAACGATTATAGGAGTTTTTTTTTTTTAATAATTTGACTTATTTTTTTTTCTACTAGCTTAAGCCACTTTCCAGTTGAGAAATTTATCTTGACGCTTAAAAAACCATAAAGGTGATGTTTTATGCCATAATAATTGTTTGGTCTTGCTGATAAAATTTTAATATCTTTAAATACTTGCATGCTGTCAGCATTAATGATTTCACCATTTATTTTTTTTGCTAAAAATATAGCTAAATTCGATTTTCCTGAAGCCGTTGGTCCAGCTAAAAGAATAACTTTATTCATTTAGAATATCTATTTTATTTTTACACCAATATATCTTGTGGAATTTTGAAGATCAACAATAGTTAGTAAAACTGATTTACTTCCCGAATTAATTTGTTTTTTTAATTTTTTTTCGAAGTCACGCACATTTTTAATAGGTATATTCTGTAAAGCAACTATTGCATCCCCGGGCCTGACTTGCAGCAAAGACATTGCTCCATTTGGGTCAATTTTTTTTATAATAACTCCTGATTTATTTTTTAATTTGCTTCTGTTATTTGCATCTTCGTCTTTAATATTTCCCACATCGATTCCCAAACTTTTAACTGTCTGCTGTTTAGATTTAGTTGGAATTTTCCTTTCTTTGAATTCTACAGTATCTTCTAGTCTTCCAAGAATAACGTTTTTTGTAATGAATCTTTTACCTCTCCAAATTTTTAATTTAGCCGTTATCCCAACTGGAGCTTCCCCGACTAACCTTGGCAAATCACGCATAGTCTTCACTTTCTGTTCATTAAACTCAACAATTATATCACCTTGTTTTAAGCCAGCTCTATCAGCGGGACTATTTTTGTTAACATCAGTAACTAATGCTCCAATTGCTTCATTCAAACCTAAGCTATCTGCAATTTCTTTAGTTACAGTTTGAATTCTTACTCCTAACCAACCTCTTTTTGTCTCACCATATTGAATGAGTTGATTTATAACGTTCTTTGCAAAATTTGCTGGAATTGCAAAACCAATTCCAACCGATCCTCCGGAATTTGAAAAAATTGCAGTATTAATACCAACTACCTCACCATTCATATTAAACAATGGACCACCAGAATTTCCTTGGTTGATAGAGGCATCGGTTTGAATAAAATTATCATACCGACCCAACTGAATATCCCTGTTAATTGCAGAAATAATACCTTGCGTAACGGTTCCTCCTAAACCAAAAGGATTCCCAATTGCAAGAACCCAATCTCCAACTTTTGATTTATCAGAATCTGCAAATTTTACGGCAGGAAACTTTAAAGTTGATTGTATCTTTAAAACCGCAATGTCACTTATAGGATCTGTACCAATTAATTTAGCCTCATACTCTTTTCCATTCGTAAACTTTACAAGAATACCTTCTGCATTCTGGATAACATGATTATTTGTGATTACAGTACCATTGCTCTTAATAACAAATCCAGAGCCTAAGGCAGTTGATTTTCTTTTTTGAGGTCCTTGATTTTTCTCAAAATCTTTAAAAAATTCTTCAAATGGAGATCCTGGAGGGAATTGAAAAGGAAATTGTTGCGGTCTTGTTTCCACAACAGTTGTGGCGGAAATATTAACAACTGATGGCATTGATTTTTCTGCAAGTTTTGAAAAGCCTTTTGAAACATCTGCAGAATAGGTATGTTTAATATTTAAACTTAAAATGAACAGAATAATGAAAAATTTCGAAAATACTCTCATCCTTTAATAATCCACACAATAATAAACCCAAGTAAAGCGAAAAAAAGGCCGCCTGTTCTCAAATTCGACTCAGATATATTTTGCATTTGTAGCATCATTTTTTTCATTTGTGCTGGAAAAATAGAGTACAACAAACCTTCCAAGACAAACAGCAAACCAACTGCAATAATTAGTTCTTTCATTTAGCTACTGTTTTTTTTTAGCTGATGATGGTGATGCTCTTCGTCTTTGACTTGTTCCAGATTTCCCGAAGTATTTAAAAAAATCACTATCCGGAGATAATATCAAAGAAGTATCTTTTCCTATAAGAGACTTTTCGTAGGATTGCATTGATCTATAAAAACTAAAAAATTTTGGATCTTTTCCGAAAGCACCAGCAAAAATTTTATTTCTTTGTCCATCGCCTTCTCCCTTTAAGATTTGTGATGTTTTATTTGCTTCAGCTAAAATAATTGTAACTTCTTTATCTGCAGTTGATCTAACTGTTTGGGCTATCTCCGCACCCTCTGCTCTAAATTCTTTTGCTTCCCTTTCTCTTTCTGTTTGCATTCTTCTATATATGGCTTCACTATTTGCTTGAGGCAAGTCAGCTCTTTTAATTCTAATATCAATTATCCTGATGCCTAATTTTTCAGCTTCAGTATTCACGTCTTTGGTTATTTGATTCATTAATCTTGCTCTATCTTGTGAAACTATAGTTTGTAGCTCCTCTTTACCTAATACACCTCTTATTCTTGCATTCACAATTGTAGACAACCTTGATCTTGCAACTCTCTCGTTACCAACTGAAATATAAAATTGCAAAGGATCTTTTATTTGAAACCTTGCAAAAGCATCGACAATCAATCTTTTTTGATCTGAGGCAATAACTTCCTCAGGTGGTGCATCTAAATTCAAAATTCTTGTATCCAAAAAAACTGTATTTTGAATGAATGGAATTTTATAATTTAAACCTGCTTTTTGCACTATCCTTTTTGGATCACCAAATTGCAATACAATTGCTTGCTGGACCTCGGAAACAACGAAAAGAGTTGAATACGTTAAAAATCCAAGGAGGATTATAATTGGCCCTAAAAATTTTAAAGTTTTTTCATTCATAATTAATTACCTGTATTTTTTTTGAGCTCAGGTAGTGGTAGATACGGAACAACTCCGCCGCCTGATTTTTTATCGATAATAATTTTATTAATATCTGCCATTACTTTTTCCATAGTTTCTAGGTACATTCTTTCTTGGGTTACTGTCCTTGCTTTTCTATACTCATTATAAATTGCTAAAAATCTACTCGCTTCACCCTCGGCTAAAGCAACAACTTGTCTCTTATATGCTTCAGCTTGTTGTAAAATTTGTGCCGCTTCTCCTCGTGCTCTAGGTATTACATCATTTGCATAAGCTTCGGCTTCGTTTTGAGCTCGCTCTTTATCTGCCTTTGCAGCCTGAACATCTCTGAAAGCATCAATTACTTCCTTGGGAGGGTCGGCCTTTTGGGTTTGTACTTGAGTTATGGAAATACCAGAATCGTAACTATCAAGTATCTCTTGCATTATGTCTTGTGTATCAATTTCAATCTGAGCTCTTCCTTCAGTTAAAATTGACTGAATGCCGTTTTTTGCAATGACTTCACGCATAGCCGTTTCGGCAACACTTTTGACGGTATCTTCCGGTGACTGAATATTGAATAAAAATTTTCCTGCATCTTTAATAATCCAGAATACCGAATAATCTATATCGACTATATTTTCATCTCCAGTCAACATTAAGCTTTCTTCAGGTACATCACTAACACTTGTTGCTCGACCAGTATCAGATGCTGATCGATAACCTACATCAATTCTGTTAACTTTGGTAACTTTGGGTGTTAGAGCGTTTTCAATTGGGTAAGGTAAATGATAATGAAGACCTGGTTGTGTTTGATTTACATACTTACCAAATCTAAGAACTACACCTTGTTCATCCGGTAGAACTCTATAAAACCCACTAGCCAGCCAAATACCTAATATAATTATACCAAATAGATATATGGGCTTATTTCCACCGGGTACCTTTTTGCCTGGAAAAAGTTTTTTTAAAGAATCTTGAAACTGACCTGCAAGGTCATCAATGTTGGGAGGTCTTTTACCACCGCCACCACCATTACCAGGCGGTCGATCATTTCCTCCGCTACCCCAGGGTGAACCTGACATTTATGCTCCGTTGTTTTAAATTTATTTTAAGTTACTACTACATACTTAGTTAGTATTTTAAAAGGAAAACAAGGTGAATAGCGACAAAAAAGTTAATTTAACGCAGAACTTTAGAGACAAAATTGTTCCAAAATCACAATATTTGAAAAAAAAAATACCAGGTGTTAAAAAAATTGTTGCTATATCTAGCGCTAAAGGAGGCGTCGGTAAATCAACAATTTGTGCAAATTTAGCTGTTGCAAGCTCAAAAAAAAATTTGTCCATTGGTTTGCTTGATGCTGATATTTACGGTCCATCGATACCTGATTTATTTGGTGCATTTGAAAAACCAACTGCAGATGAAAATAAAAAATTAAATCCAATCATTCGTCAAAATATTAAATTAATATCGATGGGTTTCTTAATTGATAAAGACTCACCTATGGTTTGGAGGGGACCAATGGTAATTAGTGCAATTAAATCTTTTTTAAATAATGTGAATTGGGGAGAGTTAGATTGTTTATTTGTAGATTTGCCACCAGGAACAGGTGATGCAATTTTAACATTTGCTCAAGAGTTAGACGTTTCATCAAGCATAATCATTACAACCCCTCAAAAACTTTCAATTACAGATGCTAATAGAGGAATTGAGATGTTTAGAAAAACAAATATTCCTGTTTTGGGTATTTTAGAAAATATGTCTTATATTTTGGATCAAAATAAAAATAAATCTTATCCGTTTGGAAAAGATGGTGCTAATAAATTATGTAAAAACCAAAATGTAAATTTACTTGATAAAATTAGAATTGATCAAACATTTGATCTTTGTACCAACAATGGCATAGTATATGAGGATTTGGCAGAGGATATCAAAATTCAATTTAATAATATTTCTGAAAAGATTATTAGTTAATCAATTAAATCTTTTTTTTCTAGCAATTGCATTAATTCATTCCACTCTCTTTTACTAAGACCTGAACCTTCAAAATCAACTTTTGTACCACTTAATAATGATTTAATCACAGTTAGGCCTTTTGCAGAAATATGTGCAGCTCCTACTCTGTAATCTAAAAATGCAGAATGTGTGATTGGAACCCATTTTTTTAAAGTCTCAATCATAGCTTCAGCATAAACTCTAATTTCATACTGAGCATGCATATCAGCCCTTAAAAATAAGAAATTCATTAAATTTAATAAATCAGTTTTCCAGTACCATTGAGTATATGAATTTAAAGTTAAATTCATTCTCGCCAATTCTCTTGCAAGTCCAGACTTGTTTTCATTAATCATAGATCCATCATATCTTTCATTCAACATTTTTTCATAATTTTCATAAGTTCTTTGTGAGTCTTCTTTTAAAATATTCAACACTTCTAGAGCTTGTTCACCTTCAAGAACTTTACCTCTGCCTTGCCTATTATTTACTGCTTGTGCAGCAAGTTTATCAGGAGCTGGAATATAAAATTCTTTATCTAAAATTGAATAACGCGCCGAATATTCGTTAACATTTGCAGTACGATGCCTTATCCATTGTCTTGCAATAAAAATTGGAAGCTTAATATGATATTTGATTTCACACATTTCAAACGGAGTACTGTGCCAATGTCTTAACAAATATTTAATTAATCCTTCATCAGTTGATACTTTTTTAGTTCCTTTGCCATATGAAACTCGAGCTGTCTGAACAATCGAACTATCGTCACCCATATAATCAATAACTCTAATAAATCCGTGATCTAAAATAGGAATAGCTTCGTAGAGAATTTTCTCCAAATTAGGAACTGTTACCCTTTTTGTTGTATTTTGATGAGATTGCTGTTCTTTAATTTCTAGTTTTTGCTGTTCTGTTAGTGTCATTAATTTAATTTACTTTAATTTTAGAATCTTTCACTTATATTAATTTGTGTTGGTTTTCCAACTATGGTGATAAACGAAATTCGTAATAAACATTTCGGACCAGGGGGCGGTACCCTGCACCTCCACCAAATACAACTCATGGGGGTG
>MDTB01126572.1_pt1 | contig 14200 bp, 12 predicted proteins | sample 811161 | NCBI WGS metagenome assembly MDTB01 (sample SAMN05326650, study PRJNA326480) | marine metagenome | isolation source: seawater | place: Mediterranean Sea | collected 2009
ACATCTATTTCGCCGTTAGTGGTGAACCCAAATCCCAAAACCACAAACGCCAAAAGCGTTATTATAATAGTAGGTAGGGTAGTGTAAAGCATATATCGAATATGTGTAAATAACTCACTTCCAGCCATAGCGGGAGCAAAATTAGTGGTATCACTTAAAGGAGAAAGTTTATCCCCAAAATAAGCTCCTGAAATCACTGCACCTGCTACCATTCCCGCGGGTAAACCCAATGCTTTTCCAATTCCCACCAATGCGATGCCTACTGTTGCGGAGGTAGACCAACTGCTTCCCGTTGCTAACGAAATCAAAGTACAGATCAACACGCAGGTGGGTAGAAAAAAAACCGGATTAGCAATTTGCAAACCGTAATAAATCATGGCAGGAATGATTCCACTCAGTAACCAAGTACCCGCAAGCGCACCTACAAAGAGAAGTATTAGTATTGGGCTGGTAACAGACCCGAGGTTTTCAGTAATTTTTTGCAACATAAATTTATAGCTAATCTTGTTGCGATAACCTACTAACGCTGCAATTGCACCAGCAATAAGTAGCATGAATTGATTGGAACCTGCCAAGGCATCGTCGCCAAAAACCGTAATATTATAACTTAGCAAGAGGATTAAAATAAGCACTGGAATTAATGCAGCGCGAAGAGAAAGCTTAGGGGTTTCCAATCGTTTTAACTTTATTGCTCCAAGTTAGGGTATTTTTATAACTTCCTAAGGTGGGGCAATCCCATACTTTTGTATTTTTGAACAGAATTTGAAATTATAAAATATGCAATCTTTTGATGTTGCCGTAATCGGATCTGGCCCCGGAGGGTATGTGGCTGCAATTCGCTGTGCTCAATTGGGAATGAAAACCGCTTTAATTGAAAAATACAATAACCTAGGGGGAACTTGCTTAAATGTGGGTTGTATCCCCTCAAAATCGCTTTTGGACTCGTCTCATCATTATGAGGATGCCGTAAAACATTTTGAGGAACACGGGATAGAAATTCCGGGTGAGGTTAAGGTGAACCTGGAAAAAATGATCGGTAGAAAAGCCGATGTAGTAGCACAAACTACTAAAGGTATTGATTTCTTGATGGATAAAAATAAAGTGACAGTTTTTCATGGTTTGGGCTCATTTAAAGATTCCAATACCATTCACATAGAAGGTGAAGAAGCAGCCGATATAACTGCAAAAAACATCATAATTGCCACAGGTTCAAAACCTGCAAGCTTACCTTTTATCAATATTGATAAAGAAAGAATCATCACCTCCACTGAGGCTCTGGTGCTCAAAGAAATTCCAAAACATCTTGTCATTATTGGTGGCGGTGTGATCGGTCTTGAATTAGGACAAGTTTACAAACGACTAGGTGCTGAGGTCTCGGTGGTTGAATACGCTGATCGCATAACGCCGGTTATGGATAGCGCACTATCAAGAGAGTTGACTAAGGTCATGAAAAAACAAAAAATTAAATTCTACCTATCGCATCAGGTAAATAAAGTAGAAAGAAAGGGAGATATTGTTACGGTCACTGCTATTGACAAAAAAGGTAGCGAAGTAACTTTTGACGGAGACTACTGTCTGGTTTCAGTGGGTAGAAAGCCATATACCGATAAACTCAATGCGGAAGTCGCAGGGGTAAAATTAACTGAACGAGGACAGATTCAGGTCAATGAACATTTACAAACGTCTGCCTCTAATATTTTCGCAATTGGAGATGTCGTTAGAGGTGCTATGTTGGCGCACAAGGCAGAAGAGGAGGGTGTTATGGTCGCTGAGATGATAGCTGGACAAAAGCCTCATATCGATTATAACTTGATTCCCAATGTGATTTATACGTGGCCAGAGGTAGCGGCTGTTGGTAAAACTGAGGAAGAACTTAAAACGGCTGGGGTTGATTACAAAAGCGGTCAATTTCCCATGCGTGCGTTAGGTCGCTCACGTGCCAGTGGTGATACGGATGGATTTATCAAGATATTAGCTGATGCCAAAACTGATGAGGTGCTGGGAGTACATATGATTGGCGCGAGGGTAGCCGACTTAATTGCTGAGGCAGTAGTTGCTATGGAATTTAGAGCTTCTGCCGAGGATATCGCTCGTATGAGCCATTCCCATCCCACTTATGCCGAAGCAGTAAAAGAAGCAGCTTTGGCTGCCTCTGACAATCGACCGTTACATATTTGATCAGGAATTTAAAACTTGTTCCATTTTGGTTTGAATAGCCCCCAATGCTAAATTCCCTAAGCTTCCAAGATGGGTATGTTCCAATGCCTTTTTAGGTTGGTAATTCCCTTCGTTAATAGCTTCCCCCATTTTTTTATAGGCGTCTCTAAAAGGCATCCCTTGCTTAACCCATTCGTTTAAGGTATCAACACTAAATACATATTGGTATTTTGGGTCCTCTAATATGTCCTTTCTGATTTGAATTTCTTTCAAACTAAAAGTAAACATATCCAAACAAGCTTTTAAATCTTCTATTCCCTCAATAATCGGTCCCTTAGCCAATTGCATTTCTCTGTGGTAGCCTGAAGGTAAATTGGAGGTTAACAATACCAATTGATTGGGTAAGCCTTGAAGCATATTGCATTTACCTCTGATCAATTCAAATACATCGGGGTTTTTTTTGTGTGGCATGATACTCGACCCTGTGGTCAACTCCTCTGGAAAACTAACAAAATTATGCTCCTGTCCCATATACAGACAAATGTCGTATGCCATTTTTGCCAGTGTGGCAGCTATTGAAGCCATAGCTGAGGCAGTAGTTTTCTCTGCTTTCCCTCTACTCATTTGTGCTGCGATGACGTTGTATTTTAAATCTCCAAAATCAAGGTTTTCTGTCGTTGATTTTCTATCAATAGGGAATGAACTACCAAAGCCAGCAGCACTGCCTAAGGGATTTTGATCAACTATTTTTTGCGCAGCATTTAATATAGAAATATCGTCAATTAAGCTTTCAGCATAGGCAGAAAACCACAGACCAAAAGAAGAAGGCATGGCAACTTGGAAATGGGTATATCCAGGTAATAATTTGTCTTTGTGAAGTTCCGCAAGTGTCATTAAAAGCTTAAAGAAATCGTATGTCATGGACTTGATTTCTGATATCTCTTGCTTTAGATAAAGGTGTATTGCCACCAAAACCTGATCGTTTCTCGATCTTGCAGTGTGTATTTTTTTACCCAAATCGCCCAATTTTTCTGTGAGGACAAATTCTATTTTGGAATGCATGTCTTCGAAGGAATCCTCAATCACAAAATTGCCATTTTCTGCTTCGGTTTTAAGTTCTTTTAAAACACCTGATAATTCTTTAGTTTGCTGTTCAGTCAATATTCCGATTTGACCTAACATTTGGGCATGCGCAATAGAAGCCTGGCAATCGTAAGCTGCCAGGTGCAGATCGTAAGCTCTGTCTTTACCCACAGTAAAATGGTCAATTTTTTCGTGAGCTGGTGTATTTTTTTGCCAAAGTTTCATTTGTCAGTTTTTTTATTTTCAAATCGTCATTATAATATTTTGCCAACAACATTAATGTAAATCTTAATAGCTTCCTCTATTTCATTTACAAAAATGAATTCGTTGGCAGTATGTGACCTAGTGGACAGTCCTGGCCCAAGTTTTACCGAAGGACAATTTAGCGCCGCTTGGTCCGAAAGGGTTGGGGAGCCATAGGTTTTTCTACCTACAGCAATTCCTGCCTGAACCAGTTCGTGATCCATTCCAATAGAGGAGGAATTTAATCTCAAAGACCTTGGTTTCATTTCACAAGGTGCTGCCTCAACTAGTATTTTTGACAATTCTTCATTGCTGTATTTGTCGTTGACCCTAACATCTACAACCAGATGAACACTTGCCGGTACAACATTGTGTTCTTTTCCAGCACTTACTTGGGTTACGGTAACTTTTACATCCCCCAAAAAGTCCGAGTATTTTTGGAGTTTAAAATTTTCAAACCAGTTCAATACTTCAGGGAGTTTCATAATGGGGTTGTCAGCATTGGGATGAGCAGCATGACCTGGTGTCCCTTTAATTACAGCATCAAAAACGATTAATCCTTTTTCCGCTACTGCCAAATGCATTTCTGTGGGCTCTCCTACTATGGCAACATCAATTTTGGGGAGTTTTGGTAGTAACCCTCTTAAACTGTCATCTCCTGCAATTTCTTCCTCTGCCGAGGCTGCCATTAATAAATTGTATTTTGGATTTTCTTTATTGTAATAATGTGTAAATAGTGCTATCAATGATACCAAAGCACCACCAGCATCATTACTACCTAGCCCATATAACTTTCCATCTTCGATTTTAGCCTCAAAAGGATCATTAGTATAAGCAGCATTGGGCTTTACTGTATCGTGATGAGAATTCAATAAAAGAGTTGGTTTAGAGGGGTCAAAAGCTTTATTTTTTGCCCAAATATTGTTGCCACTTCTTTCATAAGGAATCTCATAATGGTCAAACCATTTACCAATCCTGTCAGCGGTTTTATCCTCTTGTTTCGAAAAAGAGGGTGTTCCGATCAGGTCTTTTAACAAATCAATCGCAGCTGTGGTTAAATCACTCATCATCTAAAATTATTTTCGTGTATTTTGTCTTTCCTGAAATCATCTGTGGCCCTCCAATTTTCACCTCGGAAACCCCGTTTTTTAATGCCTCAAAACAGTTATCTATTTTGGGAATCATGCCAGAATGAATGACATTATTTGTTTTTAATTTAGTGTAACTATTTGGGGTAATTTCCTCAATTACACTTCTTTTATCATCGGTATCTTTTAGAACGCCTGGCATTTCAAAACAATAGCACAGCGAAACTTTAAAAAATTTGGACAAGCCTTTGGCAACACTAGCGGCAATAGTATCTGCATTGGTATTGAGTAGTTGTCCATTTTGGTCGTGTGTTATGGCGCAACAGACTGGAACATAGTAGGCTTTTAATAACAATTGAAATAAGGGTGCGTTGATGCCTGTTACATCCCCGACAAAACCAAAATCAATTTCCTTTACTGGTCTTTTTACCGCCTGAATGGCATTGCCATCTGCACCAGAGAGGCCTATTGCGTTGCAGTTTTTTCCCTGTAGTTGTGCAACAATATTTTTATTGATTTTTCCACCATAGAGCATAGTGATGATATCTAAATTTTCGGCATCGGTTATTCTTCTTCCGTCAATCATCTTTACAGGAACACCCAATTTTTCAGCCATAAGAGTGGCTTTTTTACCCCCACCATGCACCAAAACCTTGGCACCTTCCATTTGGGTAAATCCAGTCAGAAAACCTGCCAATTGCTCAGCATCTTCAATGACATTTCCACCGATTTTGACAACCGAAAGTTTATCCATTTTCTAAAAGTTGTTTGAGCACTGCTTGTGCACTATAAATTCTGTTTTGCGATTGCTGTATGACCAGCGAATTTGGACTATCCAAAACCCCATCAGCAGCAACGATATTTCTTCTGATAGGTAAACAGTGCATAAATTTCCCGTTGTTGGTAAGTTCCATCTTTTCAGGTGTAATCATCCATTTGTCGTCTGTTCTCAAAATTTGCCCATAGTGTTCATAGGAAGACCAGTTTTTTGTGTAAATAAAATCTGCCCCATCCAAAGCTTCTTCTTGATTGGTAACGCATTTTACTCCTTGGGTAATCTCGGGGTTTAGCGCATAGCCTTCGGGGTGAGCTATTACAAAATCAGCGTCTAGATTTCCCATCATCTTTGTAAAAGAATTCCCAACTGCGTGTGGAAGAGCTTTTGGATGAGGTGCCCAAGTCAATACGACTTTGGGTTTGTGAGGGGTTTTAAATTCATTTAAAGTAATGGCATCGGCTAGTGCTTGCAAGGGATGGGCTGTCGCACTTTCCATATTGATAATGGGTACTGAAGCGTATTTTGCAAAACTTCTTAAAACGATTTCAGCTTCATCTTTTTGTTTATCTGATAGCGAAGCAAACGCCCTGATGGCAATCATATCGCAATATTGTGAAACTACTGCTGCTGCTTCTCTGACGTGCTCTGATCTTAGTCCACTCATCTTTGTACCATCCTCAAACTCTAAGGCCCAAGACTCTTGACTGAAATTCATAACCATGGTGTGAAGCCCTAAATTTTGAGCAGCTTTTTGTGTACTCAGCCTAGTTCTTAGGCTGGGGTTAAAAAAAAGTAGCCCCAAGGTCTTTCCTTTTCCAAGACTATTGAGTTTACTGGGATCCTTTTTTAAATCCATCGCCAAATCTAGGGTTTGGTTAAAATCAGGTAAGTCCGATAATGTGATAAAATGGTTCATAATAAATCTTCTAATGCGTCAAAAAATCGATCGAAATGTTTTTCTTGAACGGTCAATGGAGGGAGAATTCTCAATACATTTTTGTTGCTACTCCCACCGGTAAATATCTTTTTTTCATAAATCAGTCTTTTTCTTAAAGGACCGACTTCAAAATTAAATGCTAAGCCGAGCATAAGTCCACGACCTTTTATTTTAGCACCCTTAATCTTTTCGGCTTTACTTCTAAAATAAGTATCCATTTTTTTAGCATGTTGTTGTAAATTATCTTTTTTGATAATTTCCAAAACAGCCAAAGAGGCAGTACATGCCAAATGATTACCGCCAAAAGTAGTACCCAACATACCATATTTGGGTTTTAAATCTGGATGAACGAGTATGCCTCCAATAGGAAAACCATTTCCCATTCCCTTTGCCATGGTGATGACATGAGGTTTTATGTTGTTTTGCTGAAAGGCAAAAAAAGTACCTGACCTAGAGAAACCAGACTGCACCTCGTCGGCAATCAGACAAGTGTTGTATTTTTCACACAAAGCGTTCATTCCTAAAACAAATTCGTCATCTGGTATATCCAATCCACCGACTCCTTGAATAGGTTCAAAAATCACGCCACAGACATCCCCTTTTTTCAATTCGTTTTCTAATGCTTCCAGATCATTGAAGGGGATAAAGGTTACTTCTTGTTGCTGGTTTAAAGGAGCGTTAATATTTTGATTGTCCGTTGCAGCAACTGCAGCTGATGTTCTTCCGTGAAATGCATTTTTGAAAGCGAGAATTTTTTTCTTACCCGTATGAAAAGAGGCTAACTTTAAGGCGTTTTCATTTGCCTCAGCACCCGAACTACAAAGGAATAGCTGGTAATCATGTAAACAAGACTGGTCACCAATCTCATCCGCCAATTGCTGTTGTAATGGGTTTTCCACCGCATTGGAGTAAAAGGCAATTTTATTGAGTTGTTCTTCCAATCGATTCACATAATGCGGATGACTGTGACCAACAGAAATCACTGCATGACCGCCGTATAAATCCAAATATTCCGTTCCCGCCTCGTCATACACAAAGACATCTTTGCCCTCACTGGGCATACTTCATAGAGCGGGTAAACGTCAAATAGTTTCATTTCTTAATTTCTTATTGAATTTTAATTTCATTGATTTTTTCAAAAGAAGCCATCAACCCTTTGATAAGTGATGAACTTAGACCTTGGTGTTCCATTTCATTCAATCCAGTGATGGTACAACCCTGAGGGGTAGTCACCTTATCAATTTCTGTCTCAGGATGAGAATCGGTCTCGATTAATAAACTCGCAGCACCCAGCGCGGTAAACATAGACATTCGCATGGATTCATCTGCATCAAACCCCATTTGTACTCCACCTTGTGTCGTGGCTCTTATCAATCGCATCCAAAATGCAATACCGCTAGCACAAACCACTGTTGCAGCTTGCATTTGTTTTTCAGCTATTTTTATGGTGGTACCTAAACCATTAAAAATGGCTTCGGCAATGGCAATTCTTTTTTCGCCTGTAACATTACAACATAAACAGGTCATGGATTTTCCAACAGAAATCGCTGTATTGGGCATACTTCGGATAATAGGATAATTACTACCTAACTTCTCTTCCATTCTACTGATACTGTATCCAGTAATCGCAGAAATCAATACGTGTTTGTCCGTCAAAGCATCTTTTATTTCCTCTAGTATTCCGTCAAACTGTCTTGGTTGTACCGTAAAAATGACAATATCAGCGTTTTTAACGGCCTCTCTGTTGTCAGCGGTTATTTTTACATTGTTGTATTCCTCCCATTTTTCGATGGCACTGAGGTTTCTTTTGGTCAAGTAAAGAGAGGTATAAGTATTGTTATAAACTAAGCCTTTTGCAATACTCAATCCTAAGTTACCTGATCCTATAATCGCTATTTTCATTTTTCTTCTCTTTTATTTTTAATATACACTGGCTTTAAGCTGAAGTCCCAAATCCTCCTCCCATCCCATGATGAGGTTCAAATTCTGAATGGCTTGTCCAGAAGCTCCTTTTAATAAATTATCAATCGCTGAAGTAATTAATAACTGATCTTCATACTTATGCAAATGTACCACACAATTATTGGTGTTGACTACCTGTTTCAAAGCGATTTCTTTAGCGGAAACGTTTGTAAAAAGATGGGAATCATAGTAATCTTTATACAAGTTTTCCGCTTGTTCTAGACTTCCCTCAAATGGCGTGTAGCAACTTGCAAAAATCCCTCTTGTAAAATTACCTCGCTGAGGTAAAAAGTAAATTTTAGGATCCTCTAGCGTCTCTCCAATTTCCCCTAAGTGTTGGTGTGTAAAAGGTTTATACCATGATACATTATTATTCCTCCAACTGAAATGCCCAGTAGGACTTAGTCCTACCCCTGCACCTGTACTTCCCGTAGTCGCATTTACATGAAGAGCATCTTTAATTAAATTTTCTTTTGCTAGGGGCAGAAGCGCTAACTGAATTGCAGTAGCAAAGCATCCAGGATTGGCAATTGCCTTTGCGCTTTCAATTTTAGTTTTCTGATATTCAGGTAACCCGTATACAAAGTCGTAATCTTGAAATTGTGCATCATTTTTTAACCTAAAATCGTTACTTAAGTCAATGATAATGGTTTGTTCTGAAAATTGATTTTTTTCCAAAAAACCAACTGATTTGCCATGTCCTACACAAAGAAAAACTACATCAACTTCAGGGTTTATGGTATCCGTAAAGTTCATTTCTGTGGAGCCCAACAAATCTACGTGCGTATGACACAGAGGTGTTTCCGGCCTGGTCGTACTAAAAACAAAATCCAATGCTAAAGCAGGATGACGAAGTACAAGTCGAATCAACTCTCCTCCAGTATATCCTGAACCACCAATGATGCCTACTTTTTTCATTTTTCGTTGTTTATGTGTTGGTAAATTTTATTCTGATTAGATAATATTTTAATGAAGCCTTTGGCATCATCTGCGGTCCAACCCTTATTCATTTCTCCATAACTTCCAAAAGAAGCGTTCATAAGGTCATGATCGGATTCAATACCATTCAGTTCAAATCGATAGGGGTGGAGACTGACGAATACCTTACCAGTAACTGTGTTTTGACTACTGTTCAAAAAAGCTTCTAAATCTCTCATTACAGGGTCTAAGTATTGTCCTTCATGGAGTAACATTCCGTAAAAGTTAGCCAACTGCTCTTTCTGAAATTGTTGCCATTTGCTCAGTGTATGTTTCTCCAGCAAGTGGTGTGCTTTAAGAATTATTAAGGGAGCAGCGGCTTCAAAACCAACTCTTCCCTTAATTCCAATAATGGTATCGCCCACATGAGTATCTCTTCCAATCCCAAACTTTTTGGCTTGGTCTTGTAGTTTTTGAATGTTGTTGATAGGCTCGTCTATTTCACCATCAATTCCCTTGAGTTCCCCTTTTTCAAAGTGTAAAACGACCGACTCAGTCGTTTCTTTTTCGATCTGGCTAGGGTAAGCAGATTCAGGAAGACTCTCATGAGAAGTTAAAGTTTCTTTACCGCCAACACTGGTTCCCCATAGTCCTTGATTGACAGAGTATTGGGCTTTTTCCCACGACAATTCTACTCCGTTTTCCTTCAGATATGCAATTTCATCTTCCCTCGATAACTTTAGGTCTCTGATGGGGGTAATGATTTCAATTTCTGGAGCCATTACCTGAAATATCAAATCGAACCTTACCTGGTCGTTACCTGCTCCTGTGCTTCCATGAGCAATGGCATTGGCACCAATCTTTTTTGCATATTGGATGATTTCGATAGCTTGAACAATTCTTTCTGCGCTAACGGAAAGGGGATAGGTGTTGTTTTTTAGAACATTGCCATAAATTAAATATTTTACAACTTTTTTGTAAAAGGAGGACAAAGCATTAATGGACTCATACGTATGAGCACCCATTTGCAGTGCTTTGGTTTTCATTTCTTTTACTTGATTGTGATCAAAACCACCTGTGTTGACACTTACTGCATGAACCTGGTAGCCTTCTTTGGATAATCTCATCAAACAGTAAGAAGTGTCCAAACCTCCGCTATAAGCCAATACTAATTTTTTAATTCCCATTTTAATTCAGTTTATTTTTTTGCCCTTTGTTGGGATCATATAACATGCCTGTGCACAAACACATACTTCGCTCTGTTCTGGTCAATACATCATAGTTTTTACAGGTTTGACAGCCTCTCCAAAATTCAGGGTCATCTGTCAATTCCGAAAAAGAAACGGGTTGATATCCAAGCTCAAAATTAATGCGCATGACGGCTTTTCCAGTAGTAATTCCGAAAATTTTTGCTTGGGGAAATTTTTTTTTAGATAGATCAAACACGCTTTGTTTGATCTGTTTGGCCAAACCCTTACCTCTGTGTTCAGGTGAGACAATTAATCCAGAGTGTGCGACGTATTTGCCGTGTCCCCATACTTCAATATAGCAAAAACCTGCAAATTCATTGTTTTCTATGGCGATGACTGCATTACCAGATTCCATTTTTTTACTGATATATTCTGGTGTTCTTCTTGCAATTCCAGTGCCCCTCATCTTAGCTGATTCATCAATACAGCTACAGATGGCCTTGGCATAAATGATATGTTTTGAATTGGCAATAATAATTTCCATTATTGACAAATGATATTAAAATTAAAAAATAGGTTAAAAACTTTGGAAAAAGAGACTGGACGCACCTGAGTCTCATATAGAGAAAAATACCCGCTAGGGGCGGCGTGGACGTAACGGAGATTGGCTAATTGCCAATAAGCTTCCCAAGTAGTATGTCGTTGCATCTTTCATTTGAAGTGCAAATATCTGAATTTTATTTTTTTTAGCAAAAAAAGTCGGCAATGAAGTCACCATTTAGTTATTGAGTCCAATTTCAAAATCCTTAATTTTGCCTATGTTTCAAAAGTTCCAAAATCATTTGTTGGCAGAATTTCCTGACTTAAGGCAGCAAAAAATTTTATTAGCACTAAGTGGAGGATTAGACAGTTGTGTGTTGTTAGCCCTTTGTATGAGAGAAGGTTTGCAGGTTGCTATAGCTCATTGTAATTTTCAATTAAGAGGTGAACAGAGTGATGAAGACGCCCTTTGGATTAAAAAATTAGCAGCTGAGCGAAGCTTAGAATGTCATATCAAAAAATTTGACACCATAAACTATGCAGAAAAAGAAAAACTATCTGTTCAAATGGCTGCAAGAAACTTGAGGTATGAGTGGTTTGATGCCCTATCAGCAAAGTTTAGTTATGATGCGGTCTTGGTTGCACATCATGCTGATGATGCATTAGAGACATTTATGATCAATACAATGCGTGGTTCGGGATTAAAAGGCTTGTTGGGAATTCCTCAAACTAGGGGAAAAATTATTCGCCCTCTTTTACCTTTCACAAGAACAGATGTAATCAATTATGCCAATAAACATAAAATCGATTGGAGAGAAGATGCATCTAATGCCAAAACAGATTACTTACGCAATGTTTTAAGGCATAAAGTAATTCCAAATTGGAAGGCAACAGATGCTAACTTACAAGATCAATTTAGAACGACGTTAGAACATTTGGGACAGGCCCAAATGGCGCTGGATTTTGTGATCCAGGATTTTAAAACCAAGTATTTCTTCGAGGCGGAACAACAAATTAAAATTTCGATTGATGGGCTAAAATCGCTTAGACCTATTGACTTTTTCTTACACGCTTTGTTTAAGACTTATGGATTTGATCATGTTGCTGATTTAAATCAATTATTGGACGCACAAAGTGGAAAACAATTGTTTTCCAAAACCCACCGACTGGTTAAAGATCGTGCTTATTGGTTGCTTACCAAACATTATGATGTAATCCATGAGACCTATTCAATCAATAAAAATGTTAAGAGAATTCAAACGCCAATAACATTGAAATTTGGTTTAAATACCAAAATGAAATGTGCTGATAGTAACATCGCTTGTTTCAATAAAAAATTATTAAAGTTTCCATTAACCTTAAGGAAGTGGGAGGAAAGTGACTACTTTTATCCTAAAGGACTCAACGGTAAAAAAAAGTTAAGTAAATATTTTAAAGACGAAAAATTCTCTCTTCTAGACAAAGAAAATCAGTGGTTGCTTTGCTCAGGAGAGGACATTATTTGGGTGGTAGGGAAACGAGCTGATGGAAGGTTCGCTATGGATGACAATACAGAAGAAAATACGGAAGACAAATGGTTAGTTGGTTACTATGATTAGAAAGTGGTTCTTATTGCAGTTTTTTTGGGTACTGGCGATTCAATCGCAAGAACCAATCGTTTGGACAACAGATTTAGAAAAGGTTTCCGATTCCACTTATCTGCTGAAGTTTAAAGCAAAAATCCAATCCAAGTGGCACCTGTATTCTCAAAACCTTCCCGAGAATGGCCCCTTGCCTACTGAATTTATTTTTAAGGGGGCAGGGAAGCAGTTTGATTTAATAGGAAAGACCCAAGAGGGTAAAACCAAAACAGCCTTTGATCCAATTTTTGAAATGCAATTGTCTTGGTTTGATTATGAAGGTGACTTTGTGCAAAAAATAAAACTGAATAATCCAGATTTGGCATTGATAGAAGGAGAAATCAATTATCAGGCTTGTGATGACAAGCTCTGTATATTCAGAAACGAAGCTTTTCGTTTTGTATTGGATCAATCAAAAGCGGTTCCTGAAGATAAAAGGGTGATTGATGCAGGGAGTAAAGAAAAGACCACAGCGCTCAAACTCGATTTAAAGAATAAAAACTTACTAGTTCAAGATGAACAAAAAACGAGTGATAATCCACTTTTTAATTTATTTTTATTAGGGTTCATAGGAGGAATTATTGCCTTGTTGACTCCCTGTGTTTTTCCCATGATACCGTTAACGGTTTCTTTTTTTCTGAAACAAAGCGGAAGCAAAGGTAAGGGGGTTGGTCGTGCTTTACTTTACGGTTTTTTCATTCTTATCATATACATACTGTTGAGTTTACCTTTTCATTTTTTGGATGCGGTCGATCCACAAATTCTCAATACCATTTCCACTAATATTGCGATGAATTTGATCTTTTTTGGGGTATTTGTATTTTTTGCTTTCTCCTTTTTCGGATATTATGAATTGACTTTACCCAGCAGTTGGGGAAATCGTTCAGATAGCGCTTCAACAACAGGCGGCGTTCTGGGTGTATTTTTTATGGCATTAACCCTAGCAATTGTGTCCTTTTCATGCACTGGACCTATTTTGGGATCCCTTTTGGCGGGTTCTTTGACGGCTGAGGGGGGAGCAACCCAATTAACTTTTGGAATGGCAGGATTTGGTTTTGCTTTAGCCTTGCCTTTTGGACTGCTAGCTCTTTTTCCCAGTGCCCTACAGTCTATACCTAAATCGGGTGGATGGATGACTAAGGTAAAAGTGACTCTGGGTTTTCTCGAATTAGCTTTGGCGTTGAAGTTCCTCTCTAATGCGGATTTAGTCGCCCATTGGGGGATTTTAAAGCGGGAAGTTTTTGTAGCGATTTGGCTGATTATTTCTCTTTTATTATTTGTCTATCTGATGGGTTGGTTGCGTTTTCCCCATGACAAAAAAAACACTAAAATCAGTAAGTTCCAACGTTTTGTCGCTTTTTTGATTTTTTTGTTTTCAATCTACCTGATTCCAGGATTAGGAAAGAATCAAACAGGACAATTGACTTTACTTAGTGGTTTTCCACCACCAGTTTTTTATAGTATTTACCCTTCGGATTCTGAGTGTCCACTGGGGTTAAACTGCTTTAAAGATTTTGATGAGGGTAGGGCATATGCAGAGGCCAATGATAAACCTATCTTATTAGACTTTACGGGATGGGCATGTGTAAACTGTAGGAAGATGGAAGAAAATATTTGGTCACAACCTGAGGTTTTTCGGTTGCTAAATGAGGAATATGTTATTATTTCTCTTTATGTAGATGATA
>MDTB01147516.1_pt1 | contig 14198 bp, 10 predicted proteins | sample 811161 | NCBI WGS metagenome assembly MDTB01 (sample SAMN05326650, study PRJNA326480) | marine metagenome | isolation source: seawater | place: Mediterranean Sea | collected 2009
ATTACATATTTGTATAAAAATTTCAATATAATATCGGAAGATAGATTAAAAAAAATACAAGCATTTCTTAGGATGCATAAGATTTGCGGAGTATATATGTTAATAGTTCTTAAGGAGGATTACAATGTCTGATGGAGTAAAGGTTCCAAGTAATAATAAATACCTACAATCAAAAACTGCAAACAAGAGAGGTCGCGCTGAGCTTGCTTTTGATGCTTATAAGAAGTTGCTGGATGACAAAACTCATCCTGATAATCAAACTCCAGCTTTTCATAAGCATGTAGTGTCTGTGTTAAATCAGCTGCTTATTGCAGCTGATGAGTTAGACAGTGATAGTCCAGGCGAAGGAATTTTTGGACTGATAATACTAAGCTTAAGATCTTCCTTAAAACTTAAAGATGAAAATGTAAAGATGCAGGTAGAGTTAAGAGAGGTGAAAAGAGAGCTTGAAAGATTAAAAAAGAGTCCTATGAGCAAATGAATATTAAAGAATCAATATTAAAAAAGGTAATAGAGAGAATTGATAATACCAGCAGAAAGATAAGGGAAATAGAGGATGCGGCTAATAAATTTTCAGTTGACTGCGGCTCGGATCGTGTTTATAATAGTTTGGTAGGATACCGGCAGGGGCTACAAGATATTTTGCATGATCTAAGGAGCATTGATGGCAAGAATTCAATCGGTAGAAATTTTCAACCAAAACAATGAAGAAAGGTTATATAATTTACTGAAATCTTTTGGTATCAAAACAGAGTTTGTAAGAAGAGAGGAGAAGAGGTTTTTTGATATTTACGATATAAAACTAGCTAGCGGAGTAAGGTCCTCAAAGTTAGACAGGGTTCTTGTGGATATTGGTATGTCAATGTCTTCTCACTCACATCCTCGTGGTTATCCAGTAATGAAGGACGGCGTTTACAGGATGGAGATTCAAACAAAAGAGATTCAATCTCCTTCATTTTCTTCAATTAGATCATCATTTACATCAAAAGAGTACGCCCCTCTTGCTCTTGGATCAGATTCTTTAGGAACAGATTTTATCGTAGATCTGAATAAAATTCCTAATCTTTTGGTAGGAGGGACCACGGGATCTGGAAAGAGTGTTTTGCTACATAGCTTTATTCTTTCTCTTTTGTCATCTGGGGCGAGCCTCTATTTGATAGATCCCAAGATGGTAGAGTTTGGTGTCTATGAGGATTATGATGCCGTAAAGTCTATAGTTAATTCTGCAGAAGAGTCTGTTGATCTAATAGATAATGTTAGGTCAATTATGGAAAAGAGATTTTCTATACTAAAAAAATCCGGATGCAGAAATGTTGTAGAGTATAACTTGAGAAACGAAGAAACAGATAAGCTTAATCCTGTCGTAATCGTTGTAGATGAGTGGGCGGACATTGTTTTACAACAAAAAGATATTCAAAAATCACTTTGCTTTATTGCCCAAAAAGGAAGGGCTGCAGGTATATCGATTATCCTTGCAACTCAAAGGCCTTCAGCATCAGTTGTATCTGGTTTGATAAAGGCAAATTTTCCAGGCAGAATTGCTCTAAAGGTAGCCTCTGCGGTTGACAGTAGAGTTATTCTGGATAAGAATGGCGCTGAAAACATAACAGATGTAGGGGTGGGTCTGTATCTTGACGGCTCTCTTTCTAAGCCAAAGATGTTTAGGGCCCCATTTATTGTTGACGCTAAAAAAGAGCTGGATATAATATCTCCAGCAAGAAACAAGAAAATTTCATTTTGGAACAGGTTTTTATCTTGAAGAGATATTCGAAACAACAAATTATTTCATCTGTATCAATACTTGATGTGGCAAACAAGTTTGGTATAGGACTTCAGTCCGTGTGCAGTGGAAACTTTACACACAGATGTTTTTGCCCTAGCCCTGACCATAAAAACGGATCAGAGCGTACACCGTCTTTGTACATAGACTCTAACAAGAATAACTTTTTTTGTTTTGGGTGCAACGCATCACACAATGTGATAGACTTCTATATACTTTGCTCTGGTAAAGATTTTTCCGAAACAATATCGGACTTATCAGAGTTAGTTGATCCGAATAATGTATCTGCTCATGTAAATAAGATTATTCCGTCTAATTTCTCAATTTTGATTAAAATATCTGAAGCTATACGTAACGCTCAAAAGAGCCACCCTGAAGATAAGGAGTGGATAGACATGATTATAAAAAGAGTTGATAAACACTTAAAGGATATAGACAGATCTGACGTTCAACGGGCAAAGGCTTTACTTAAAAAGATAAATGCTTTAATAAGCAGGAGGTATCATAGAAAATGAGAGCTATCATTTGTGGAGATACGCACATAGGAGCCGTATTCGGACTTGGGGGTCCAAATGGAAAGGGCGGCAACACGAGAGTTGATGATTATGAAAAGAGTCTAAACTCTGTAATTGACTACTGCATAGATACAGATGCAGATATATTTATTCAGACAGGAGATTTGTTTGAAACTAGAAATCCAACTCCAGAACAAATAAAGATTGTAGACAAGGCTTTAAAAAGACTTTCCAATGCAAACATTGCAACCTTTGTTATAATGGGTAATCATGATTATAAAAAAACAGGGTCTACCTTTACCAGCTCAATATCCTCACTTTCCTCTGCAGAGTATACTAACGTAAGAATGCTTTTAGAGCCAGAGGTAATTCATTTTTCAAACAAAAAGAAGGAGGGCGCAAACCTGCTGCTTGTACCTTATAGGGATAAGAGGATGTACCCCGGAACCAGTGTAAAGGCCTGCTCAGAAGGTTATGACTCTCATATTATGAGTCTTTTGTCAGAGATAGAAAATAAAGATTGTACTATCGCGGTTGGACACAACTTTTTTATGGAAGGCAGTTATAATGACTATGGTGGATCTGAAGTATTGGCAAATCCGCTAGCTTTCGTGGGTGCAGATGCAGTTTTCATGGGACACCTTCATCAGTTTAGAATATTAAGAAAGCACGCACCTGTGTGCGTGTATACGGGCTCTATGGAGAGAACGAATTTTGGAGAGTCCAAGGTAGATAAATATTTTATAGATTATGACCTTGGAAAGAAAAAGGCTAAATTTTGTAAAATAGATACTAGAAATTTATTGGACGAAACTATTGATTTGACTGATTCAACCTTTTCAGATATTCAAAGCTTGTTGGAGGAAAAGATAAATTCATATGATATGTCAGAAAAGATCGTAAGGTTAAAGGTTGTTGCCGACGAAAAACTTATACCTGCATTGGATAAGACTCTCATTGGAGAGTTGGCGTATAAAAACGGCTGCCATTACCTGTCAAAGGTTATAATAGAGCCAATAATAAAGAGAATTATAAGAGATAATAAAATACTAGAGCATAAAGATGATTATTCTATGTTTAAGGCCTTTATTGAGTCTCAAGGCTTAGAGAAGGAGTTTGAAACCTCTCTCTTAAAAGAAGCCAAAGATATAATGGGAGATGTATGATACCAGTCAAATTAGATATGGAGAATTTTTTCTCTCATAAAAATAGTTCTATAGACTTTGCAAAGTTTAACTCATGTCTTTTAATAGGCAATACAGAGGGTGACTATAGCAAGTCAAATGGATCTGGAAAGAGCGCTATCTTTGAGTCTATTCTTTGGTGTCTATTTAACAAGTCTAGGGCGGCAATGATGGACGACATCATAAGATGGGGTGAGACAACCTGCTCGGTCTCTTTGGAGTTTAGCCATGATGATAAAATCTACAAGGTTAGGAGATCTAGAAACAGAATGAATTCATCATCTTCAGTAGAGTTTTATATGCTCGACTCCTTTGGCGAGTGGCAGGATATATCCGGATCTACCTCTGGAGATACAAATAAGTCAATAGAAGATGCTATAAAGTTAAATCATAAAACATTTATAAACTCTGTATATTTTAGGCAGAATGATATATCTGAATTTGCTGAATCAGATGCATCTAGAAAGAAAGAGGTTTTAAAATCTATAGTTGATATATCTAGATGGGACGAATATGATAAGTCTGCAAGAAGAAAGGCTAGGGATTTAAAAATAGAATGCAAAGTTCTTCAGGCTTCAATAAGTGAATATGATTCACTTGTAAATGACCTTGGCACATTTAAGTCAGATATAAAAACATCTAAACAAAACGTTAAGTCTCTTATGAGTGAAAGAGATTCTGTTAGCGAACAGCTTCAGCTTTTGCGAAAAGAGTATACTACGTTAAAAAAGTCTTTAGATACAGACTCTTATGATAGAGCTGTTGAAAATATATCGGATTTAAAAAGACAACTGAAGTCTCTAAGTGATAAAAAGGAAAAATCAGCAGATACTTTGTCTAAGTATATTGGCGAAAGAGATAAGATTAAAAATAATGTCTCTTACATCAAATCAGAAATAAGAGACAAGGTTGTTGTAGAGGTTCCGCAAGACAGTCTTGATGATCTTAGAGATAAAATTGTAGATGAAAAATCAAAGATTTCAGCAGCAAAAAGCATACTGGAAGACTTATCTAATGTTAAAATATCAGAAGAGTCTTGCCACCATTGTGGCCAAGAGATTGACAGGCCGCTATATGAAAGACTTAAAGTTTCTCACGATGAAAATATTGTGCGATATACTCAGCAGCTTTCTGATTCCAAGGGATCTCTGCAGAAGATATCTTCTGAATTAGAGGAGAAGTTAGCGTATCAAAAGTTTAACAAGGTAATTATAGACTCAAACAAGAAAATTGATGGACTAAAGTATAAGCTAGACCTGGTTTTGGACAGCTTGTCAAGGGCTGAGTCGGAGGATTCTGATTTAAGCAATAAGATAAGAAACGCAAAGTTAGGCATAGAAACTAGCAGCAATATTATTGAGTCTATAAAAAATGAAGACTTTCAGGATCTACGAGTTAAAATTCAGTCACTAAAGCTTAAAAGAGAGACTATTCTTTCTTCTATATCGAAAGAAGATAAAGATATCGGCAGACTTGAAGAGAGAATATCTATTTTAGAGATCAAAAAGAAAGATATGGAATCTAGTAAAGAAAAACTAGATAAGTCTCTGAAGAAGATCGCCATGTTTGAAAAGCTCGCAAAGCTTCTTGGAAAAGGAGGTATACAGACCATTCTTTTAGATACTGTAATTGAAGACCTTGAAAACACTTCTAATAAGACTCTTTCTTCAATTTGTAATGAACCAGCAGTTATAGTTCTGGAGACTCAGAGAATGGGGTCAGACGGAATAACTGTAGTTGAGACTTTGGATTTAAAAGTTAGGAAAGACGGAAGTCTACAAAATTTTAAATCATTAAGTGGCGGAGAAAAGTTTAGAATATCTCTTGCCCTAAGGATAGCTCTAAGCGATTTGTCTTCTAGATATGGAGGATCATGCTTGGAGTTCTTGCTTTTAGATGAGGTAAATTCTCCTCTAGACAGGTTTGGAGTAGAAACTCTATTTGTTAATGTCATAAAGTCCTTGGAAGACAAATATAAAATAATGGTAATAACTCATGATGAATCTTTAAAGGAAAAATTTGACAGTGTAATTGACGTTACAAAGGTCAATGGAGATAGTGAAATTGAATTTGCAATTAAATAGTCTGCTAATTTTATGGTTAAAAATGGAGAGGTAAAATGATTTCTTTAGTCTTAAAGCCAAGTGAAAGAAACCTTGTTGATGGAGTTCCCGAGTATGTAAGTTTTGAAACAAGCTCTCCAGCTACTGTGTATTATACGTTGGACGGCTCTCAGCCAAACTCCAGCTCTCTTATTGCGAGTGGGAATGTATACTTGCCTACTAGCGGCAGAACGGTAGAGATTAGAGCTATAGCCATATCCTCTTCGGACTCTTCTGATTATTTACAAAAAATTTACACACCAAGCTCGTTTAAGCTTAATGGTCCAAGAAATATAGGCGCAGAAGGAATTGTGGTTATGAGGGCAGGAGATGTATCTAAAAATAATTTATCTCTAGATAGCTCTGGAGAGCCGGCACAACAGTCATCAAAAGAGTTTGTTGATTTAGATATAAAGGCCTCAAGGACCAGCAGACTTGGAAGCCTTCATGATAAGTACATTTCATCTATATCTTTTGTTAACTTTCCAAACGTGACAACTACCCCTGAGCCGGCAAAGGTAAGTTCTGTTAACAATAATTATAATTTTGATCCAAACGCAAAAGTTATAGTTATAGATGGAACTACTGCCGAGAAGACGGAAGAACAAGTTGTCAAAATTGTAAACCGTCCTTATAATAATATGGATCCAGTAAGCAAATTTTATGACGAGCAAGTTGGAAATTCTGAGCAGATAGTTACGGGAAACTTTGTAAAAAGCTATTATAATAGTAAGACGGGAGTGTATACTTCTTTTTACTGGGAAAGCAGAGAGTCTAGATGGATAAAGTCTATTCAAAAGGTTGAAAAAAAAGGACTCAACCTTTCTCCCAATGCCTCTAAGGGTCTTTTTGTTTACAGATGGATTCAGGAAAGAAGTGGTAGTCAGATTTTTTAAGTTTTTATAAAAACTTAGTTTAGTTAGGAGTTTGTTTTGAGAAAATTTTCAGTATCTTCTATAGATACCTTTTATAACTGTCCAAAAAAATATAGCTATAGGTATATAGAAAAGCCAGATGTCCCCAGAAACAAGTGGACGTTTACGGAGTTTGGATCTTGTGCACATCGTATTTTGGAGCTCTTTCATGAGCATTTAATAAACAATGACGTATCAGAAAAGGACTACGCCGCACTTATGAAGCGATGTTTTATCGTTGGAGTTAGAGAGTTCGACGCGAATATCTTAGAGGAGCTTGTTTGGGCCCCAGATGGAGATAAGCCCGGATTTCAGTATTTGAAGGAAGTTGTCCAAAATTATTTAGACTTATTAAAGAAAGAGGGAACTCCTGATGTTATCGGAGTAGAGGTTCCTTATAATTTCAAACTAAAGTTACAATCCGAAGAGGTTGTTACTGTGCGTGGGATAATAGATCGAATAGACAGAGTTTCTCCTGGGGAGTATAGAGTTGTTGATTATAAAACTAGCAAAAATGAAAAGTATCTTAAAAGTTTTCAGCTGCTTGTATATGCAGAGGCTATAAGAAGAAAGTATCCTGATGCAAAGGTTATTCACGGATCATTTATGCTTCTTAAGCATAACTGCAAACTGAAGAGTTGGACTTTCTCTTTTTCAGAGATAGATGATTGTGTTAGTCATCTGAAAAAAAGCGCTTCTCTTATTGAGGCTGAAAAAAAATGGGTTAAAAAACCATCTGCATTGTGCAGATGGTGTGACTACGTGTCAATATGTCAAAATTCTTGGGCAGATTAGGAGAGGTAAATGTTTAAAGGTTTAGTTAGGATGTATGATGAGAGTATGTATATAAATACAGATACAAAAGAGGGATACGGAAGAGTCCTCGAGAGAATAGATCCTCTCTTGTGCAAGATGGCTTCAAAGACATATATTGCATCTTCTAATTTTGAAGATATAAAACAAGACCTATCTATAATGGCAATAGAGGGCATAGATTCGTATAATCCAGATAAAAAGGTAAAGCTTAGTACTTTTCTGCATATACACTTAAGAAACAAGCTTATTTCAAAAATAAAAAGTGCAAACAAGCTTTCTAATGATGCATCTTTTTTTAAATCAAGTAATACTTTTTTGTGCTCATGCGGAGAAGAGTTAGAGAGGGATAAATCTAACTCTATTATTACTTGTGGAAACTGCGGAAAGCAGCACACCTCTAACTATAAAAAGTCAAGGGAAGAGATTAACTTCGGCGCCATCCCAAAGAGAAGCCCGTCTGATGGCGAGGAGTATGCTGAGTTCCAAACAACGCTGTCTTCAGATGATGGCTTATACCCTGTTTCGAGATCTGACTACGCAGATGTTGAGCTTTCGCTTTTAATAGATAAGTTATCAGATTCTTTAGATCCAACTACATCCAGTATATTGAAGATGGTGTGCTTAGAGGGTTATTCCATAAAAGATGCAGCTGCAAAGTTTGGTCTCACCGGGTGGGCTGCAAGTATGAGGCTTAAAAAGTTGTCAAGATATAGTATATTAAAGGATCTAATGGTTTAAGATGCATAATGAAAAAAGAAGTTCTAAATCATATTAAAAACGAAAAAGACATTTCGAGATATAAGATTCGTCTACTTCAAGAGAGATCATCGGCAAAGAAATACAAGCATCGTCTAATATCTATAGAAAGAGAGTTTTTAGAATATCCATTTGAGGAAATGCTTTTTTCTAATATAGGTGAGGCCAGGAGTGCAATTTCTTTATTTAAAACATCAAGATCTTCTTTTAATAATCTGTATGTTGCAAGCGGAAATGATGAAGATGTGGGCCATTTAAACCTGAGTGTTTTAAAAGAAAAGGTTTCTTTTTTTGAAAAAAAATATGAAAATTTATTAGATAAAAGATTAAAGAAGATAAATATATTCGAAGATAAATTTTTTATAAAAGCTGATCCAAAAAACAAGGATAGGTCGCTGGCTGCAGTCATAGGTCCAGATGCGGCAGCAAAGATAGAGGGAGCTTTTACCGCTAAAAAAAGAGCTAGAGTTCAAGTTTCGGTGTACTGTTTGGCTAGGTTTATTTATTACAAAGTTCAAAGTGCAAAAAAGATAATAAACTCTGATGATCCTGCGGTTTTTGATTTAAAAGTTTGCGAAAAAGAATTGGATAATATGTTTGATAATTTTGAAAAATTAATTTTCAGACATTATAATGATGGAATAAAGGAAGTTCCTCTTTTGACAAATGGAACACTTGGTCACAATAAGTATTTGCCATCAGTATACCCTCTGGCAAATTTATTAGACTCTCACGAGGATGGGTTGTTTTTTCAGAGAGTATTAGGTCCAGAGGTTAATTTCTTTTCTGACGATACATATAGGCCTATAAGAAAAAAGTTTGTTAAAAGAGGCTTTTCGGTTGTAACAAACATAAAGAGAGTTGGCAACGAAGTCATAGACATTCTGTATAGCGATATATGGTCTGAGTCAAAAAATTGTTTAAACAAAATAGTTTCTAACTCATTTTATAACATTTTATATGATGGAGTGTACTACAAATCAATTAGCACAATTCCTGCCTGGGACATCTTAAAAGAGTTGAGAAAAAATAAATCTTTGGCAGAAGATTTCATAAAGCTCTTAGGCCTTTGTAATACTATTACAGTTGAAGAGTTGCTATCTTCAGATGCAGCTTTTGCAGAGTGTGTTAACAGCTCAGAAGGTGGAAGACTTTTTGTATCGCCTGAAAGCAGTGAGATATTGGTGCCAATAACCCGTTCTGAGGCGGGACATATAAAAGAATCTTTGGCGTATATAGACTTACTAATAACTGAGATAAAAGATGAGTATAATAAAGCTATGGCTAGCTAGATAGTAAACAGTATTAGGAATGTTAAATGGATCAGCAAAAAATTAAAGAAATATTAAATGATGTAGGGCCCTATGAGTTAGGCGATTTTGGATTAGCGCTAAGCTCTTTTAAAAATGCTTTAACGAAAGTATTTGAAGCTTCCGCAACTAAATCTGGAACATTGGATGGAAATTTTTTCAACTCCATTTTGGCCAGTGCATCAAACGAGTTAACGGCCTCAGGTCAGCTTGCTTTAACGAGATACCTTAAAACGTTAGGAAATTATTCTGATTTTGTTAACGCATTTAGTGAGCTTGGAACTTTTAAAATGCAAGGCTTTAAGTTTATGGAGGCATATGGTTTAGAAGCATTTGTAAAAGATGATTTCGCATCTATAATAGCTCCATTTTCATCCCCATCTAACCAGCCTGAGCCTATTGACCTTTCAGAAGAGTTTGAAGCCTTTGACGAAGATCCTTTTCCTCCGTCGTCACCAGGAGCATTTTCAAATCCGATTGACACTTCTACCGTGCCTGCTCTAGCCCCAGAGCCCCAAGAGCCTCAGGGCCTTCCTGTTAAAGAGAGGGATGGGGAGAGAGAAGAAGAGTATGCTAGGGTTTTCGAGGACTTGTTTCCAGAGTCTGAAGAAGAGATAGGTGAAGAGCCCGTTAAAATTTTTCCAGATGCTGAAACTGAAGATGCACAGGAAGAGGTAGCTGTAGAGAGTGAAACAGAAGAGGTGGCTGATGTTGCTACCGAAATTCAAAAAAAGAGCAAACATAAGTACGAATTTAAAAAATATTATAACCAAACTCAAAATATTTTAGCTGGCGCAAATGGAAGGCAGGAGATTGCTGAGTATCAGGGCTCTTATGAGGATGACCTAAGAGAGGCGTTGATCAGCGGAAGTGCTTCTGCTCACAATTTTCATCCAGTTTTTCAATCTAAATCCGAAGATAACCCATTTGGTCGAGAGGGTGATCCTTCTTTAAAGTATCTTAGGATAGATGGAGATAGACTTATAGTCGATGAAGGTATGCTGCAAGATGACGTTAACAGGTGTGCTTCATATATTTCATCTATAGATTCGAGGTTGAATCAGGCTTTAAATATTGCAAAGAAAAAACTTGAAAGTGAAGCTGTGAGCTTTTCTGAGATTATGCAAGAATATGATGAGTTTAGGCGTCAGCTAATTATAGAATTCGACAGATTTTGTGCCGCTATAAGAATTAGAGATAGAGAGTTTATAAAAGAAAAAAATTATTACGAGCAACAGGGAGTTGCTGTTTATGAGTATGTGCCACAGCTTCACCTCTTATCTAGCATGATAAGCTCAGATATGCAACCAAGTTCCGTATCTTATGGTGATGATCCAGATGATTTAGCGCGTGACCAGTGGGGCAGGCTAACAACTTCGGTTTATATTTGCGGTTTAAAACTTCTTTACCCCTGGACTTTAGAAGAGGATATAATATTAATCAAGTCAAAGGCAAAAGAAATTAAGAGTGTAGATGATACAACTTTTGCAAATAGATTTGCTATAAATTATAAAAAGCAGATTGTAAATAAAATTAAAGCATACTTTTCAAAGATAACAGGCTCAATGGGCAACTTTTCAAATATTATCCCATCAGACACCGCAGGCCTTAGAGGTCTTTCGTTAGATATTCTTTCTATTAGCACTAATAATATAATTAGAATATCTAAAAGTGATGCCATGGGAGGTACTTTTAGAGGGTGGGAGTATACGGCTTGCCCTATGTGCGATAAAAAGATATATATAAGGCCGTACAAAGAGCAGGTTGGAGCAGGAAGAGGAGAGGATGCAAGAGGTTCGAACATAACCGATGAGGACTGGGCAGATTACACAGATGACGTTTATAGCTTTTTTAGAGATGATGGAAGCTTTATAACGAGATCAGATCTAATTGACAGGGGTGAGTTTAGGGTTTCTTATAATGGAGCAGAAGAGAATGTTACATGGCAGGATATAGAAACTCTTGGGGCCGGAGGAAGAGAGGGCGAATACTATCTTGAGCAGAATCTTAAGTATGTAAATTATCGATCTCAAGCACTTGAGTCTATGGGAGCTAGAAAGATAACTGAAAGACCAGTTTCAACTTCTAAATTTAAGTGTCCATTTTCGACATACGGAGGAAGGGTCTCTTCGGATCCGACAGGAGGGGCACTTTCAAGGGCGCTCAATACGCTCGGACAAGATGATAGCATGAGTCTTCCAACTTTTGATTGCGGCTTTTCAACAGGCAGCTCAAATACATCTGTAGCCAACCCTTGGCAAATACAGGGATTGTCTCATAAAGGCTCAGAGTCGGGAGGTCTGCCTCTAGATATTGAGAGGCTTATAAATGCAAGAGATTTAGATAGAATCGTTGACAGCGAGGGTATGAAAGATGCGATTGCAAAAGAAATGATCAGAAGAAAGTCGGGCGGCTGGAAGTTCTCAAATCTATTGTTTGCATGTCCGTGCAAAATAACACCGGAAAAAGAAGAGCTTACAAATAACGGTTTTCAGAACTTTAATAATAAGTATGGAAAGCACAGCTATTTAGCAGCCCCGTTGTCTGGCCCGATATCCGATGAGTCATCCAAGTACATTACTTTACCAACTAATCCAGATGGGTCTAAGGCTGATATAGAAATGGGAACTATGACCTATATGGTTTGTGGTGCTCCAACATCTCTGTCTTCTTTTTCTAGAACGACAAACGTTGAGGATTTTGCTTTACTTACAACAAAGCTGAGTGATTTAAGAAGCGCTGTAAATAGAGGTGACCAAAATGCGTTAATCGAGATGAGTGATCTGATTGAGTGTATGTTGTTTTTCGGGGTAGATATGGCTGATATTTTGCCATTCATGGGAGACTCAGCGCTTTCAAAAGAAGCAGTTTATCATAATGAAAGGATGGGAAAAATAGCCACTCTTCTTAGGACGGCAATGGCGCTGCCTCGAAATCTCGGAGGTGATGGTAGATCCAGATATAAGTTTAAAGGACAATCGGGAAAACTTGGCTATGATATAATAAAAGATTTAAAGCTAACGTGCAGATATGGTCACTCATTTACTGTAGAGGACTCGATTGGGGTTGGTAAAACACATACTGCAATTGATCTAAATAAAAGCGGAACAAAGCTTAAAGATATATACAAAACAGGTGTCTTCTTTTCCTCTGGATCTGAAAACCTTGCAGACTCTTTAAGGCTGAATATGTTGTCTAATAGAAGGTGGCTGGTAAAAGACCGTCATGGAGCGTCCGACCCTGCTGCAACAGGGTACTACAGAGGGTTTGATGTAGATGCTATAACCGGAGAGCCTTTGGAGAGAGGCTCTTGGAGAAGAAGGTTTGTGTCTGGCAAGTTAAAAGTTACAAAAGACTTTAAGGACCTGGTATTTTTTATTCCCAAGGAGCTTTGCGAGGCTGCAGGCATTCCTGTTGATCCCAATTCTGATGGCCAAAACTTCCACTTTGACATGGAAGGTAAGGGCGGCTATGCATGGGCGATGGACGGGGGTAAGGTCGAATATGCAAGTTTAAGACTCGGTGTAACAAGAGATAAAAAAAATACGGTAATAGAAGAAGGCTCTACGGCATTTACTGGGTCTGGATCTGAATCTATGATAACCGAAGAGGGTAAGACCAACGTCAGAGTAGACTCCATTATGAGTAAAACCGCAGAGGAAAACCAGGCTGCTTCAAATTATAACTTCTTAACTCCGTTTGAAACATTTACTGGTATAGCGGATCACGTAAAGGTCTTCGCTACAAATATAAAAGAGTGGTTAAGCCTTGCAACGTCAACAAGTATATCAGGAACAACAGTTGGAAAGTCAGGAAAGGAGTTTATCTTAAACGAAGAAAAGTATGGCCAAGCCAGCCAGATAGTGAGAGCTATGATAAGAGATGTGGTCTCTAGTGTTGAATCTACTTGGTGGGAGGGGGCAGGTATAAATGCCGGAGAAAAATTCGAATCTCCTGATCAATTATTTGCAGCCGGAGGAATTCAGCAAATAGAAACCCTCGCCTTTGAACGGTTTGAAGAAAGGTATCTTTTGAGACTTAAAGAGATACAGTTACAGTTTCTAAAGCACTTTAATCTTTTTAGGGATGATGTTATTTTGGCAAACCTTGCACACGCAATTCTTTCTGCTCTTAAAAATATACCATTTGACCCTAACAATGAAGCTGAGTGGGAAGCAGGAGATCAGATTGACGCTTACTTTGAGGCTTTTTATGGAGACGCTGTATCTGGCGGTGAGTATCAGCAAAAAAGATATCTGGATGCAGAGCGATTGCTAAGTGAAACCCCTAGTCTGAGCGCACATCTGCAAAACTTAAAGGGCATTATTCTTTCTGGGGCTCAAGAAGATCTAAAGCAAAAGGAGATAGGTCAAATATTAACTGAAAATGTTAGCGGCCTTTCAATATCGAAGCTTAAGGGTAAAGAGTATCTTGGAAGACTACTTTTGGCTTCTTCGGCTTTGTATTTGGCAGATAATTTAAATAGAATTTATCAAATATATATGAGGGATCCTGACGGATTCAACTATATCGGATATGATATAGGTCTAAAATTAGAGACCAGAGAAGATGTAATGCTTAGTAATCTTGTAGATTTAGTTGAAACGCCTCAAGCTGCAGGTATGTTTGACAGAGATGACTTAGAGGAACATGAGAGTGAGCGAGAGGCTTGTATAAATGCGCTTCGAGAGCTTTCTTATGGGCTCAAGTCTGCATCAAGATCTCAGTGGTATATGCAAGAGGCGGTAAATTACATAAGGACATCGTTTTCTGAGTTTTTAGAAAGCCAACCGGATCAAAATACCGAAGAGTACAAAACTG
>MDTB01183896.1_pt1 | contig 14197 bp, 13 predicted proteins | sample 811161 | NCBI WGS metagenome assembly MDTB01 (sample SAMN05326650, study PRJNA326480) | marine metagenome | isolation source: seawater | place: Mediterranean Sea | collected 2009
AGTAATAAAAAATTATCTTTGTATAAAGCGAGAAATGAGGCAATAAAAGTTTCTACTGGAGAAATAATAGCTTTTTTAGATGTAGATGATTGGTGGAATGAAAATTATTTGTCAAGTAGGGAGAAGATATTTGATGATGATAGTTATGATTATTTTTACAACAACGTACAAATGTATTATGAAAAAAATAAAAGTTTTAAAATATATAAAAAATATTTTTTACCTAATGGTAATATATATCAATTTCTAGCAAAAGATTATTTTATAATTATAAGCGGTTTAATTATTAGAAGAAAAATTTTTAGTAAATTAGGATTTTTTAATGAAAACCTAAATATAATTGGTGATTTTGATTTTGTCATGCGAATGTCAAAAAAATTTAATGCCCATGCAACAAATCATCCTTTAATTTTCTATAGAGTTCATGAAAACAACTTTTCAAAACTAAATACAAAAATGTTTTTTGATGAGTTTAATGATTGGTTTAATAAACAAGTAATTTTAAATGAAAAAAGTTTTTTAGAAAATTATAATAATTTTAAAAAAAAATTAATTTCAATTGACATAAATAATTTGTTAATTAATAAAAAAAAAAAATTTTGATCTATTTTATAAAATTTTACTATACCCTGATTTTTTTAAAAAAATAAAATATCTTGTAGCTTTTTTTATGCCAAAAATAATTATTCAATATTTCAAAAAATGAAAAAAAATATTTTGATAATATCTAATGATAGATTAAATATGCAGGGAGATAAGATTTCTTCAAATTCGAACGACACAATAAATATTATTGAGGCACTGTCAAAAAAAAATCATTTATATTTTTTATGTAGAATAGAAAAAAATTTTAAAAAATTCATTACGAAAAAAAAAAAATATAAAAATTTTGTGAGACTAAATCTATTCAATTTAAAAAAAAAAACAATTAATTATAAAGTATTTATGATATCTATAACTCCATATAACTTTTTAATTTTTTTGATATTAAAATTTTCAAAAAAAAAAGTAAATGGATACGTTTATCTGAGAAGTGATGGTTTCAAAGAATACTATTACAAATACGGAAATTTAGGAAAAATTATTTACAAATTTATGCATGATATAATAATTTCAAGCTTAAAAGTTATATCTGTCTCACAAAATATAACAGGTTATAAAAATACCCACTCTTTAATTGAGCCATCTGAAATTGAGAGAGAATGGATTATAAATCAAAAAAAACAAAAATTAGATAAACCAAGATTTCTCTACTTGGGTAGATATAAAAAAGAAAAGGGAATTTATTCATTAATTAGTTTAATGAGTCTTTTAAATTTTGATTTTAAATTGGACGTTGTTGGAACAAAGCAAAATTTTTTTTCGAAGGACAAAAAAATTAATTTATTTAAGGAAATAAAATCGACACAAACTATTATTAAATTTTATGATAAGTGTAATATATTTGTATTGCCATCTTACACTGAAGGAGCTCCAAAAGTTATTTTGGAAAGTTTAGCTCGTTATAGACCAGTCATAATCTTTAAAGAAATTTCTCATGTTAAGAGAGATTTTAAAGGAATTTTTATATGCGAGAGAAACCCTATAGATTTTAAAAAAAAGGTAGATTACATTTTAAAAAATTATAAGCAAATACTGAAACAAATTAAAAGAAACAAAATTCCCTCTAAACGAGAATTTCAAAATAACCTAAGTAGAATTATCAAGTGAAAATATTAAATAAAGAAAAATATTGTTTGATATTGTTATTTTTAATTCCCTTATCTTTTATCATTGGTATCGCTATTACTGAACTACTCGTTTTAGTGAGTATAATTTTTTTTATTATTTTTAATCGGGATAAAGATATATTTTTGGACTCTAAAATAATTTTCCTATTTTTATTTTCTATATATGTTTTTTTTAATGCTATATTTCAAATTTCAGATAATTTAAAAATTTCTTCTTTATTTTATTTTAGATTTGTTTTTTTTTCACTTTCAATAATTTATTTATGTAAAATTTTGGATAATTTTGCAAAAAAAAAATATTATATATATTTTACTTTTTTTTTAGGCGTATTAATATTCGACTCTATTTTTCAGTTTTTGAGTGGTAAAAACTTTTTAGGTTTTCAAATTTATAATGGGAGAGTTTCAAGTTTTTTTGGTAATGAACTAATTTTAGGGAGTTTTTTAGTTAGATTATTACCTATTACATTATGGTTTGTCTTTTATTTTAAATTCGATTTAAAGAAACATATATTAATTCATATATTATTTTTTTCACTATACTTAATTACGATATATTTATCAGGTGAGAGAGCATCCTTTATTTTATCTATAATACTTATTTTTTTGATTATTTTGTTCATAAAGAACTTAAGGAAAATTTTTTCTTACTCTTTTCTTATACTATTTTTATTTATTCTATTTAGTTCATTATTTAATATTGGCAGCACAGATCTCACCAATCGAATGTTTATTAAAACATTTAATCAATTAACTGACAATAAATTAACCAGAAACTCTGATCAAAATTTAGATAAAAATAATAAAATAAATTTTGAAAATATTTCAAAAAATATAAAACTTTATTCATATGATCATCAAGGCCATATACGTCTTGGTCTAAAATTATTTAAAGAAAATAAAATATTTGGTACAGGACCTAAAGGCTTTAGATTTTATTGTAGAAGCGTAAATTACGATCCAGATATCGGAGTTTGCTCAACTCATCCACACAATACATTAATTCAAATAATTTCTGAACTAGGCCTATTGGGATTAGCTTTTTATTTAATTGCAGCAATTTTTGTTATAATTAAATTTTTTAAATCTATAATTAAAAAGAATTATAACGATGTTCATTTATCATTTTATGTTATAACTTTTGGATTAATTATTAATTTTTTTCCATTTATTCCAAGTGGAAATTTTTTCAATAACTGGATTTCTATTATTATATATTATAATATAGGTCTTTACTTATATTCATATAAAAAAGTGTATTTTTAATGACAAATTTATTTTTAATAATTTTTGTTTTAAATATTCTAATTTTTTTAAATTTAAGAAAAATTGCAAAATTTTTAGATATTTTTGATAAACCAGATAATAAATTAAAAAAACATAAATCAAGTGTCCCTTTACTAGGTGGCACTATAATGATGATAAATTTTTTAGTTTTTATATTAGCCTTATCATTTTTAGATTTTAAATTTCAAGTTTTAGAAATTTCAATAAGAAATTATGTATCGATTATTTTTTTTATAATTTCATTTTTTTTACTTGGTTTAATAGATGATAAGTATAAATTAAAACCCGAAAAAAAATTTTTTTATAGCATACTTTTTTCTATATTTGTTTTATCTATAAATAATGATTTATTAGTCTCGAGTTTATCATTTTCTTTTTACAATAATGTCATTTATTTAAATAATTTTAGCTTTGTTTTTACCATTTTTTGCATAATTATTCTTATTAATGCCTTAAATTTTTATGATGGAATTAACGGTCAATCAATAATATTTTTTTTAATAATTTTTAGCTATCTTTCATATAGATCACCTTTATTAATTTTTTACATATTAATAATTTTTGTCTTAATTTTTTTATTATTTCTAAATATAAAAAATTATATTTTTATGGGAGATAATGGAATTTTTTTTACAGGATCACTTATTATTACAGCGTTGATTTATGAACACAATGAATTGAAAACTATTAAGAATGCAGATGAAATTTTTCTACTATTGATACTTCCTGGTTATGATTTATTGAGATTAACAATAACAAGAATTTTAAAGGGAAAAAATGCATTTTATGGCGATAGAAAACACATCCATCATTTGTTAATAAATAAATTTTCATTAACAAAAACAAATATTATCCTAATTCTATTAATTTTATTACCAATTCTTTTATACTCTTTTTTAAAACTTCATTTCTTTATAGCCTTAATGATATTTACGACTATATACATAGTGTTAATTTTGAAATTATCTAAAAATGACAAAAAATATAATTTTCGGAAAAAATAGTAAACTTACATCATCAATCTCACGTACGCTTGAAAATGTGGAAGTATTTTCTTCAAATAAATTTAGTTATCAAAAATTAGAGAAAAATAATGAAATAAAAGCCAATTATATATTTAATAACTTTTATCCGTCTTTTCAGCTAAATGATTTAAATACAAAACAATTAAGAGAGTTTGTTGATTTATCCATTGTAAAACTTGTTGAAATTTTATCAAATTTAGAAAGTAAAAATATAAATAAGATAATTTATACTAGCAGCTCATCAGTCTATAATTTAGATGAAAGTTTAAAAGATCAAAAAAAAGATCAATTTAATAGAATACTTTATTCATCATTTAAGTACTCAGCTGAAAAATTAATTCAAAATTATTGCGAAAAAAAAAATATTAAATTTTTTATAATGAGATTGTTCAATACTTATGGAGATGAAAAAGATCAATTTTCATTAATTGAAAAATTAATTAATATTAAAAAAAAAAAATTAAACTTTTCTTTAATTAATAATGGAATTTCACTAAGAGATTTTATACATTTATCAGATGTTGCCTTAATTTATAAAAAATTTTTAAAAAATAATTATTCATCAGGTGTATATGACATTGGAACTGGTCAAGGTGTGTTAATCAAAAATCTAGTAGATTACGTTAATATTGATAAAAAAAAAATAATTTATAAAAATAATATCAATGAAATAACTAAATCGATTGCAGATACAGATAAGTTAATTAAAAACTTGGGTATTTTTAAATTTAAATCTTTAGAAACTTATATAAGAAAAAAATTAAAAATTAATAACACCAAAAAACTGAATTTTACGAAAATTAATTACCCCAATACAAAGTATCAAGGATCAGTTATTTATGGAGCAGGTTTTGCTGGTAGAGAATTATATTTAAATCTAAGAGAACAAAAAGAAAAAGTAATTTTTTTTGTTGATGATGATCCAAAAAAACATAATACAATTTTTCAAGATATTCCCGTTATAAGTTTTGATAGTTTAAAAAAAATTAATAATAAAAAAATTATTGATAAAGTATTTATTGCGATCCCGTCGTTAAAAAAAGATGAAATTCAATTAATAAATCAAAGACTAAATAAATATTTTTTTGATGTTCGGTATTTACCAGAAAAAAAATATTTACTCAATAATGCGATTAACTTAAACGATTTAAAGATAGATCAAATTAATTCATTTATTAATAGAAAACAAATTGACGTAAGAAAAATTTCTAAACTTAAAGATAAAAATGTTTTGGTTACAGGTGCAGCCGGTACAATTGGATTTGAAATATGTCGTCAATTATCATTCCAGAGAGCTAGTAAGATTATAGGAATTGATCATTCTGAAATAGGAATATACGAAAAAAAGAATAGAATTGAGAAAAATACACAATTATTATTATGTAATGCTAATGATAAGATCTATTTAAAAAAGCTAATAATAGATAACAAAATAGATTTGATCATTCATGCTGCTGCTTACAAGCATGTCAATATTCTTGAGGAAAATATACTTTCAGCAGTAAATAACAATATACTCACAACTAAAAACCTTTGCCAAATTGCTAGTAAAAGAAATATAGATTTAATTTTGATATCCACAGATAAAGCAGCAGAGCCCACTTCAATTCTTGGATATACTAAAAGAATTTGTGAATATTTAGTAAAATATTATAATTCAAATAATACAAAAAATAACTTTTTTAATATTGTAAGGTTTGGAAATGTTTTTGGAAGTTCTGGATCAGCCATTACCAAGTTTATTGAACAAATAAATAATAATCATCCCGTATCTATAACAGATAAAAAAGCTTCAAGATTTTTTATGACAACATTAGAGGCTTGTTATTTAGTTCTTCAGACAGCTTCATTAAAAATTAAAAACAAAACTTTTGTTTTGAACATGGGCAAACCTATCAATATTTACCATGTCGCAAGAAAAATAGGTTTGTTAAAAGAAAAGCTAGATAATAACTATAATTTTCAATACCGCAAAATAGGACTAAGAAAAAATGAAAAATTACATGAAATTCTTTTTGATAAAAAAGAAATCAAACATAAAATAAACCAAAATTTATTTTATGTTACCACAAAAAAATTTGATAAAAAAAAATTTATTAAACTTTTTACAAAATTAGAAAATATATACAACCAAGGAAATAAAAAAAAAACCATAAGTATCTTAAAAAAAATATGTCAAATTTGATAGTATAAAAAAAAATGAAAAATTTATTTAATTTATGGTATTTCCTAGATAATAAAGATAAAAATTTTTTTATCCTTATTGTTTGCTTTTCTTTATTTCAAGGAATTTTAGAGATGCTAAGTATTGCAATTATAATCCCATTTGTGACAATTTTGCTTAATCCAGAAGGTTTAATGGATATTCCTTTTATATCAAATTTAATCAATATAGACAGTTTTGAACTTAATCAAAAAACTATTATTATTTCATGTATAATCCTATTTTCAATTTTTCTAATTAAGAATATATTAATCTTATTTACAAATAAATTCACTTTTAAATTTATATTTAATCTAAGAACAAAAATATTTTACAAATTAACAGATAAAATAATTCACCAAGAATATCTTTTTTTTGTTAATAAAAGCATATCAGAAATATACAATGTTACTATAAATGAGCTTAATAATTTTATTTCAAATATCGCAAGGCCTACAATTACATTAGTTGGAGAAATTATAGTTTTTTTTGGAATTTTGATTTTAATTATTTTAACAGGATACTTTGATGCTTTGCTATTAATATTCCCAATTGTAATAGTTATAGCATTAATCTTAAAAAAATTAAGCCAATCAATTAAGTCCTGGTCAGAAAGAAGAATTAAAAGTTACGAAGATTTACTGGATTTAAATCAAAATTATGTAAGTGGGATAAAAGAGATATTTATTTATGGAGTAGCCAAAAAAATTCTAACTAAATTTGACAACATTCTAGATACGTTAGCCTCTATAGATACTAAAAATACAATAGTGACCACTTATCCTAAAATTTTATTGGAACAATCAATTATTTTGATATTTAGTACTATAATAATATTTCTCTATTACATAGGTAACAATCCAAACGAAACTATTGTTATATTGAGTTTTTACTTAGCTGTAGCTTACAGACTTGTACCGTCGTTGAATAAAATTTTTATATCCTACCAACAAATAAAATATGGCAGACCTTCTGCTGATAGAATCTTTGAATATTATAATTTAATTAAGCAAAATGAATATTTAGAAAATGAAAGTAAAGAAAGTAATATTTTAGATTTTAAAAAAAAAAATAGAACTTAAAAATATTGATTTTAAATATAATAATAACAAATCAGTAATTGAAAATTTGAATTTAAGTATTAATAAAAACGAAATTATCGGTTTTTTCGGGGAAAGTGGATCTGGTAAGTCAACACTCATAAATATTATTACAAATTTAATTAAACCATCTAAAGGTGAAATTTTAATTGATAATCAAAAAGTAGATAATTTGAAATTAATTAGAAAGTATCAAAATTTATTTTCAATAAGTTCTCAAGATACATTTATTATAGGAAGCACTATTAAAGATAATATCTTGTTTGGTTCAAAAAAAGAATTTTCTCAATCAAAAATGGATACAGCTATTAAGTTTGCACAACTTCAAAATTTTATAAAGGAATTACCTGATGGTTTAGATACAGAGATCGGTTTAGCTGTAAAACAATTATCCTCAGGTCAAAAACAAAGAATTACAATTGCAAGAACAATTTACAATGATCGTGAAATAATGATTTTTGATGAAGCAACAAATGCTTTAGACGAAGTGAATGAAAAAAAAATTTTTGAAAATATAAAAAATTTGAGGCTTAATAAAACTATTATTATTATTTCGCATAACAAAAAGAATTTAGAAATATGTGATAAAAAATTTTTAATAGAAAATAAAGTTTTAAAATTAATATGATTTAATTAAAATAAATTGATTTTAATTGAATAATAAATTAACAAAAGTAGAATTTTAATGATTAAAAATAAAAAAATTTTAGTAGTTGGGGCGGGAGGTTTTATAGGAGGCCACTTAACTAATAGGTTGTTAAATGATGGAAATTCTTTGATAGCAGTAGACATTAAACCAAAAGAATATTGGTTTCAAGATTTTGAGGATGTAGAAAAACACTATTCTATGGATATGAAAGATATCAATAACTGCCGAGAAGTTACAAAAAAAAATTGATTACGTATTCAATATGGCTTGCAACATGGGTGGAATGGGTTTTATTGAAAATAATAAAGCTGAATGTATGCAGTCAGTATTAATAAATACAAATTTATTAATTTCGTGCAGGGAAAATGGAATTAAGAAATACTTTTTTTCTTCAAGCGCTTGTGCATACAATAGAACTAAACAACAAGATGTATTTATTGAGGGGTTAAAGGAAGAAGACGTATACCCAGCAGATCCAGAAGATGGGTATGGATGGGAAAAGTTATTTAGTGAGCGAATGTGTAGACATTTTATGGAGGATTATGGTATTCCAGTTAGGATAGCTAGATACCATAATATTTATGGTCCTTTTGGTACTTTTGATGGAGGTAGGGAGAAAGCTCCAGCAGCTTTATGTAGGAAAGTAATTAAAGCCAAAAAAAATAATCACTATAAAATTGAAGTTTGGGGAGATGGTATGCAGACAAGAACATTTCTGTATATCGATGATTGTATAGAAGGAACTTTAAGATTGTTCGAGTCTGATTATTCTGAACCCGTTAATATAGGAAGTGATGAGCAGGTTTCTATAAATCAAATGGTTGAGATAATTGAGAATATTTCAGGGATTAAAAAGCTAGAACGAATTTATCAGTTAGATAAACCAAAAGGTGTAAGAGGAAGATCAAGTAATAATGATTTAGTAAAAAAAATTTTAAATTGGAGTTTTAAAATTCAATTGAAAGATGGTTTAAAAAAACATACGAATGGATAAACAACGAGATGAGTAAACAGGGTTCTAATATAAATAGATTTACAAAATCATAAAATGTTAAATTTTTTTTTATTAAATGATAGTATCTAATTTACCTTTACATGGTTAAAAACATAATTTTTAAAAATATTAAATTTAATAACATAAATTATAAAGAATTTAATAAATATATAATCAAAAAAGGTTTATTTGTTTTCCCGGCAGGACCAGCGTTAGCTACAATAGAAAGTTCAACTAATTATTTAAGATCAATTCAGAGGGCAAATTTTGTATTTTTCGACAGTGGTTTTTTTGTAATATTAATTAAGATATTTAAAAATATAAATGTAAATAAATTTTCAGGGTATAAATTCTTAGAATTATTTTTTGAATATTTAAAAGAAAATAAACAAAAAAAAATTTTTTTAATTGATCCAAATACTAAATTCTCAAAATCGAATAAAAGGCACATTAAAAAAATTGGAATAAAAAAAATATATAATTATCTTGCACCGCATTATGATAGACACAATTTGTCTGACAAAAGGCTACTTAAATCAATAAATAATTTCAAACCTGATTATATCGTAATTAATATAGGTGGTGGAACCCAGGAGGTATTAGGTTTATATATTAAGAATAAATTAAAATTTGAAACAACTATTTTGTGTACGGGAGCCGCAATATCCTTTTTTACTAGAGATCAAGCACCTATCAATGATTTTATAGATAGATATTATCTCGGTTGGTTAGTTAGATTAATTTTTAACCCTTTTACTTTTTTTAAAAAATATATGATTGGGTTGAAATTAATTCCGATGGTTATTTTTAGTAAGATAAAAGTAATAAATTGAAAAAAAATTTTTAGATTATAATATGATATTATTAGAATTTTTATTATTTTTGTTAAGTATAGTTTTTCTTTCAGTATCAATTGCTGGATATGGAAGTTTTTTATCAAACAAAATTCAAAGTAATTTTTTTCTTGATATTTTTTTAGGTATTACAGTTATTTCATTAATAATAACGATTTACCATTTTTTTTATAAGGTTAATATTATCATAAATTTTTTAATCTTCACTTTTGGGTTAATATTTTTTTTTAAAAAAAAAAAAACTCTAAATATTTTAAAAGTAGTTAATAAATCAAACTACTTAAATTTAATAATAATCTCACTTCTTGTACCATTATTTATATCTCAAAAATATCATGAAGATTTTGGTTATTATCATTTACCATATGCATTGGCTTTTTTAGAGGAAAAAATAGTTTTCGGATTTGCGAACATTGATCCAACTTTTGTATATAATTCTATCTGGTTGAATATTTATTCATTTTTTTTTCTTCAAGAAAAAAATTTCAACTTTTTAACATTTCCTAGTTTTCTAGTATTTTTAAGTTTCATAATGTTTTCAATAGATAAAATTTTAAAGGAAAAGCATATTAAAATAAGCGATTATTACCTCACCTTTATTTTATTTTATTTCTTATTGAAGTTTACAAGAATATCTGAATTTGGAGTTGATCTCCCTGCAAACATTTTTTCTATTTTAAGTATCTTTTTCTTTATAAAATTTTATGAAACAACAGACGATTTTGAGAAAAAGTCTTTTTTTATTTCAATTTTGTGTTCTCAACATTTGCAATTCTGGTAAAACTAAGCACAATAACGATAATAATTTTACCAATTTATTTATATTTTTCTAACTTCAGACAATTTAAATTTTTTATCTTTAATTTTAATTTTTTAATAATTTATTTTTTATTTACAGTTTTCTTAATTCAACAATTTATATATACAGGATGTTTTCTTTTTCCAACAAACTTAACTTGTCTAAATGTAAGTTGGTTTAATCCTGATTACATTAATTTATCTAAAAAGCTGGAACTAACGAATAAAAGTTACTCTATAGCAAGAGATATTCATTCACCTAAAGAATATTTGGAAAATTTTACGTGGTTTTATTTTTGGATAAAAAGAAACTTAGTTGAAATATTGGAGCATTTGTTTACCATGCTTACACCATTATTAATATTCTTTTTTGTTTTAAGAAAAAAAAAAACTAATTATCTTAAATTTCCACAAAGAATAAACCTTTTACTATTTTGTATATTTGGTTTGTTTTTTTGGTTTAATTATTCACCAGTCTTTAGATTTATAATACCTATTTTTGCTACTCTTATATTTTTAATCTTTTCAGGCCTTTTTCTTTCAAGAAAATTTTCAAAAAAAACTTTTATGTCTTTCATCTTGATTTTTTTAATATTTAACTTTTCAAAAAATTTTTTAAGAGTCGAAAACTCAGGAAAAATTTTTTTAGGCATTCAAAAAATTGAAAACGAATTCTTAGTAGATAAGATAAACAGCAATAATTTTGCAAATATTTATTATCCTGATTTAAAAAAAAATGAGAAAAACGGTTGGCAAGGAAGGCTATGTTGGAATATCCCTTTTATTTGTTCATATAATAAGCTCGATGTAACGAAAAAGAATGGATATTTAATAATTAATAAATTAAAAAATTAATTATGATTGATAAAGACAATTTTAAACTTTCTGTAATAATCCCTTGTTATAATGAAAAAAATACAATTCAAATCATTATTAAAAAAGTAATTCAAAGTTTAAATATTCATAGATTTTTAAATTATGAAATCATCATTGTCGACGACCATTCAAAAGATGGAACAATTGAAGTTATAAAAAGTTTAATTAAAGAAGAAAAAATTACTGCATATTTTCATGATAAAAACTTAGGTAAAGGCGCGGCAATCCAAACAGCACTTAAATTCGTTAAAGGAGATATCACTATTATTCAAGATGCAGATTTAGAATATGATCCTTTTGATTATAATAATTTATTACTTCCATTCTTTGAGGCAAATGCAGATGTTGTATATGGTTCTAGATTCTTAGGTGGAGGTAAATATGTTAGAGTTCATTTTTTTTGGCATTATTTAGCAAATAAAATTTTGACTTTTATTTGTAACCTCTTCATAAATTTAAATTTAACAGATATGGAGACTGGTTATAAAGTTTTTAAAACCTCTGCACTAAAAAATATATCTCTTAAAGAAAAAACTTTTTCATTTGAACCTGAGGTAACTATCAAATTATCAAAAAAAAATTATAAATTTTTTGAGGTTCCTATCACATATAACGGTAGGTCATACGAAGAAGGAAAAAAAATTGGACTAAAGGATGTGTTTATTGCACTAAAATCAATATTTTTATATTCCTTTAAAAGTTAAATATTTTTAATTTACCTTTGACTAAAATATTTCTTTATGTATAAGTATTTCCGCCTGGTAATTATAGCGAAGAGGTAATACCCGATCCCATACCGAACTCGGAAGTCAAGCTTTTCAGCGCCAATGGTACTTTGTCTTAAGACATGGAAGAGTAGGACTTTGCCAGGCTAAATTCTTAATCTTATGAAAATTAAAAGTTCACTTAAATCAATTAAAAAAAGAGATTTAAATTCAAAACTTGTAAGAAGAAGAGGAAGAGTTTACATAATCAATAAAACTAACCCAAAATTTAAAGCAAGACAAAAGTAAATTTTATGGATGATAAAGACCATAAAGAGACTTGGAATAATTTTACAAAATTTGTATTGTGGGGAACTGTCGCGGTAGTATTAGTTTTAGTATTAATGGCAATATTCTTATTATAAGATTTTTTAATGAAAATAGGCTCAATTTTAGAAAATCAAAAGTTAGAAAAAAGGATTGCAATAACTCCTGAGGTTGCAAAAAAGTATATATCGCTTGGTTTTGAGATAATTCTATCTGAAAATTATGGTGTCCATTTAGGTATCCATGATGATGAGTATAAAAATTTAGGAGTAAATATTCTACAAGATGATAAAGAGGTAATAAACAATTCTAATGTGATCGTTCAGCTAGGTTCATTGCCGAATGACAAAAGTTTATTGTTAAAAGAAAATCAAACTTTAATTGGTGTTTTTAATCCATATGAAAATGCAGCTGAATTGAACAAACTTATCGAGAAAAAAGTAAATACCTTCTCTTTGGAATTATTGCCTAGAATTACAAGAGCGCAATCGATGGATATACTTTCCTCACAAGCTAACCTTGCAGGATATAAGGCTGTAATCGAAGCATTTTCAAATTTTGAAAAAGCCATACCAATGATGATGACTGCAGCAGGCACAGTCCCTGCAGCAAAAGTACTAGTTGTGGGTGCTGGTGTAGCAGGACTTCAGGCAATAGCTACAGCTAAAAGAATGGGAGCAATTGTTTTTGCTACAGATGTAAGAATGGCTTCAAAAGAACAGGTTGAAAGTTTAGGTGGAAAATTTTTAACAGTTGAAGGTGCTGAGAATTTAGAGACAGAGGGAGGTTATGCCAAAGAAGCATCAGAAGATTTCAAAAAAAAACAAGAAGAATTACTCTCAGAAACATTAAAAAAAATTGATATTGTTATTTGCACTGCTCTAATTCCTGGAAAAAAAGCACCAGTTATCATTAAAGAAGATATGATTAATAATATGCAGTCTGGTTCAATAATTTATGATTTAGCAGCAATTCTAGGTGGAAATACAGCCTATACTAAGGTTGATGAAATTGTAGAGAAAAATGGTGTTAAAATAATGGGAGAAAGCAATATTTTAAATAAACTTCCAACTTCTTCATCAAATCTGTATGCCAAAAATGTATTTAACTTTGTTTTAAATTTATACGATAAAGAAAAAAAAAAAAATAAATATAAATTTAGACGATGAGATAATCGAGAAAACTTTAATAAAATAAAATTATGGAAATAGATCCTTTTATATTCAGATTAAGCATTTTTATTCTTTCAATCTTTGTTGGATATTATGTAGTTTGGAGTGTAACTCCATCGTTACATACTCCTTTAATGTCCGTTACTAACGCTATTTCCTCAGTAATTATTGTTGGGGCAATTATTGCAGGATTAGCTGGAAACTCTGACACTATCTTTAACACTTCAAGTATCTTTGGATTTTTGGCAATATCATTAGCAGCAATTAATATTTTTGGAGGCTTTCTGGTAACTCAAAGAATGCTTGCAATGTACAAAAAAAAGAAAAAGGATAAATAATGTTATCAGCAAATTTATCAGCCGTTTTTTATCTAATTTCAGGAGTTTTATTTATTTTAGCTTTAAGAGGACTTTCTTCACCAGAGACTTCTAGACAAGGTAATTTCTTTGGAATTTTGGGAATGATTATTGCAGTCACG
>MDTB01073308.1_pt1 | contig 14196 bp, 21 predicted proteins | sample 811161 | NCBI WGS metagenome assembly MDTB01 (sample SAMN05326650, study PRJNA326480) | marine metagenome | isolation source: seawater | place: Mediterranean Sea | collected 2009
ATCCGATTGGACCAACGGCACAATCGACAGGATGTTGGACATCATGACAGGCAAGGGCGAACAATGGAGAAGAGATGGATCCCACTACAGGACACCAGTATCAGAGTCCAAATATTAAAAGCGTAACCAAAGCAGTATTGGTCACCGGTGGTGCAGGCTATGTTGGCTCGCACACTTGTAAATTACTTGCCAAAAACGGATACCTACCAATCACAGTGGATAGGCACTTCAGAGAAGGCTTGGTGTCATACGGACCAACCCACAACTACACTCTGCCACAAGAAGTAGACAGACTTGATGAGATCATAAAGCGATACAACATATCCAGTTGCATCCATTTTGCAGGCAGTACCAGTGTGCCAGAAAGTGTTGAAAATCCTTCACTATACTACAAAAACAATTTTGTGGTCACTCTTTCTCTTTTAGACAAATTGATAAGTTGTGGAGTGAAAACATTTGTGTATAGTTCTAGTGCCGCCACATATGGTGATCCAGGTCTAAATAAGTGCAAGGAAACAGATGTTCCAAGACCGATCAGTGCGTATGGAGGTAGCAAGTTGATGATGGAGATGTTGTGTAAGGATTACATGACCGCGTACGGATTGTCGAGTGTTGGACTTAGGTATTTCAATGCCGCTGGCGCAGATCCTGAAGCAGAGATAGGTGAGTTGCGTGACAAGGAAACACACATAGTACCATTGGCAATAAATGCCGCCAGACAAGGCAACACGTTTAAAATATTTGGAGACAAGTATCCAACGGAGGACGGCACGTGTGTTAGGGATTATGTCCACGTGATGGACCTTGCAGATGCACACATCAAGGCATTGAATTACGCTTCAGAGAATTTGACATCTGAAGTTTTTAATCTTGGTTCAGGTGCTCCTGCTTCAAACAAACAGTTGGTAGAAACCATACAAAAATACACAGGTAAAATGAACATTGAAATATGGGGAAACAGGCCAGGAGACCCAGCGTATCTCGTGGCAGACATAGAAAAAGCCAAGGAGATATTACAGTGGGAACCAACACAAAGTTCAATTGACAATGTGGTGGCAACTGCTGTAAAATGGTACAACAAGACGCACAAAAAGGAAATACAGTAATGAGTGAAGATATCTTGAAAGACAGTTGGGTACCAGAAGGACCTGTTAGTAAAATTATAAAAGAAAGAATTAAAAAGGCCGGAAAAAGATTCCATTCTAATGACAACATATCAGAATTTATAGAGGATGGTGAGATGGATCAATTACAGGCAGAGGTACAAGAAAAATTACAAGGTGTGCTAGACAGTCTTGTTATTGACACCGAGAACGATCACAACACGCAGGAGACTGCAAAACGTGTTGCAAAGATGTACATCAGAGAAACATTTGGTGGCAGATTTAAACCAGCACCGAGGGTAACAAGTTTCCCTAACATGGGCTACAAGAGTATGTACACCAGTGGTCCAATATCAATTAGATCAACGTGTGCCCATCACTTCCAGAACATTGTCGGCAAGGCATGGGTAGGTATAATTCCAAACGGAGAAGTGATTGGATTAAGCAAGTTCAACAGGATAGTGCATCACATTGTTGAGAGGCCACAGATACAGGAAGAGATGACAACGCAGATTGCGGATGAACTGAAAAAATACGCCAAGACTGAAAATCTTGCAGTTGTGGTAAAAGCAGAACATCACTGCATGACACACAGAGGTGTTAGAGAACATGAGTCAGACATGACAACTGCAATAATGCTAGGGGCATTCAAAGATGACCCAGCAACCAGAGATGAATTTTACAAAATTTGCATGAGCATGAAAGGACACGGATAATGACAGAGTTTACACATGGCATCCAAGGTGCGGTAAAAAAATTAATTACTGGATCTAGCGTGGGACTTGCTATAATTTACACCTTAGGTCATATTGTCATTGCAATGACCGTTGTAAGTGTAATGACTGGTGCAAGTTTATGGGAGGCCGGAGCAGTGGCATTGATCGAACCTAGTATTAATGGTGTATGGTTTTATCTGTTGCACTCAGCTTGGAAAAAGTACAAGGGTATATAATGTCAAAAAAAAGTGAAAAGGAAAAACAAGCACAGATGCAATCAGACGCCATTGAAATGGATAAATTTAGTCAAGGAGTGACATACGGAGGAAGTTTTGAAATGGAAAACGGAATGAGTGACATGACATACTCATTTGGTGACCTCGGGCAACTAGATTTATTTTCAGAGGAAGAGCTTCGGGAAAAATATCCAGCACTGAGACAGGCATGGGAACATTATCAAAGTGTATTAGAAGTATGCAAAACAAAGGAAAATGAAGATGCGGATTAACACTGAACCAAAATTAAATTTTGAAGATGTTTTACTACAGCCTAAACGTAGCACACTGTCAAGCAGAAGAGATGTAGACATGACTAGAAAATTTACATTTAGAAATTCAGGCAAGGTGATGGACTTCCTACCAATATTTGCAAGTAACATGGATGGAGTTGGAACTTTTTCTATGGCAAAAGAAATGCAAAAGCACAAAATGATGACTGTAATTACAAAGACAACTACAGCAGAGCAATGGAAAGCGGCCGCAGGCACAGGATTAAGAATGCAGTCAGTATCTGTGTGTACAGGAACAAATGTAATGTGGGATCCTGAAGCACCTGATTGGGCAACCATGACGAAGGTTTTAGAAATGTTTCCAGACGTAAAAATGATCACAGTAGATGTCGCAAACGCATATCATCAGAACATGGTTGATTTTATTAAAAAGATAAGAGACAAATATTCAGATAAGGTAATCATAGCAGGTAATGTAGTAACGCCAGAAATGACAGAAGAATTAATTATAAACGGTGCTGACGTGGTCAAGATAGGTATAGGACCAGGATCCGTATGCACCACAAGAACAATGACTGGTGTTGGTGTCCCGCAGTTTTCAGCAATAGTTGACTGCTCCGATGCCGCAAATGGCGTTGGGGGACATATCATGGCAGATGGTGGTTGTGTCCACCCTGGAGACATAGCCAAAGCATTTGGTGGCGGTGCCCACATGGTGATGATAGGCGGAATGCTGGCAGGACACGATGAATCGGAACAACCAGTGGTGAATGGTAAAATAGAATTTTATGGCATGAGTTCAGACAGAGCAAGAGAGAAGCATGGCAAACGTAAGGATGGTTACAGAGGAAATGAGGGGAGGCTGATATCTTTACCACACAGGGGACCTGTTGAACCAACTCTAGAGGACATACTGGGTGGAGTGAGAAGTGCTTGTACCTACATAGGTGCCAGACGATTGAAAGACATGGCCAAGTGTGCAAGTTTTGTGACAACAAATAACGTAATCAACAGGGTATATGAAAAATACACTACCGGTTAGGAAGCCTTATCAAGCATTGGCATGGTTTGGCACAATAGCACTGATAGTAGGTGCGACTATGACAGCACTGAACATATATCCGTTGAATGTGTATGTGTGTGTATTAGCAAACGGTTTATGGCTATGGTGCGGATGGCTGTGGCGTGAACCAAGTGTGATAGGTTTGAACTTTGCAATGACCATCATATACGTGGCAGGAACAATTAATGTATTTTTAAAATGACAATAGAACCAATAAAAGAAAAACTAGATGATAAAATAAAAGCACTCAACTCCTCAAGGGTATACAAGAAGGTAACACCTCGTGGTGATCTGTCTTGGTACATCAAATGGGCAAGTAGTATTACACTTATTGTGGCAATGTTGTTCACATCTGCAAACATGTTTCCTATTAATTTGTGGATCGCCAACATTGGATTCGTGGGCTGGCTGGTTGTTGGAATGTTATGGCATGATCGTAGTTTGATAGTTTTGAACTCTGTGTCGATAGCAATATATTCATTAGGAATTCTGAATCATTATTATGGATACTAACAAAAGTTATTTCACCACAGGTCAAATGCGTAATGCATTGATCCAGATTGAGGACAAAATGGTGCATTCAAACTGGATGCCAAGTATCATACTTGGAATAAACAGAGGTGGATGCATACCTGGTGTTTATCTTTCACACAGACTCAACACTGCACATGAAGTTTTAGATATCAGGCTGAGGGATCATACCGCAAAGCCTGATCTACGTGTGTTGGAAAAAGCATTTGCGTTCCAAAAGAAAATATTAATCATAGACGACATTAACGATTCTGGGGCAACGTTCCAATATATCTTAGATAATTTCGGTAAGCATGACGAGAGAATTAAATTTGCCGCACTGATCAACAACAAACCATCAAAGGTAAAAGTAGATTACCACGGGTATGAGATCAACAAAGATGAAGTACCCGCATGGATAGTTTTTCCATGGGAGGAATGGGACAAATAAATATGTACAATGTCAATAAAAAAAGATACATTCTGTGTAGCACCGTGGTACAGCATACACGTGGATTCGACAGGCAGACTTGCACCTTGTTGTAAGTTTGGTAAGTCATTACACTCCTACAACCACATCGAACAATATTTTGAATCGCCCGAACTTCTGCAGGTACGCCAAGACCTACTTAATGGTGTAAGGAATTCGAATTGTAGTAAATGCTGGAAAGATGAAGATAATGGTGCTGACAGCCTTAGATTAATTTCCAACAGAACAATAGGGCCTAACACAAACAGGCCGATAATGGAGCAAATCAAAGAACCAAAACTGTCAGATATAAAAAGTTTCGACTTGACCCTAGGAAATCTTTGTAACCTAAGATGTGTTATGTGTAACCCAGGACTCAGCAGTCAATTACTTGCAGAAGCAAATTTGAATCCTGCTTTGAAAAAAAGGTATGATAAAAATTATATACAAAAGGATTTCGACTGGCCTAAAGGTGACGACTTCGTTGCTTGGTGTAATAAGCACTTACCACAGGCAATACACATTAAATTCACAGGAGGCGAGCCTTTTATCATTCCTTGGATACAGACAGTGCTTGACAAAATTCCAGACGAGCAAAAGAAAAAATGTATCTTGCATTTTACCACAAACCTTACCATAGTTAACCTTGGACTGTTTGAAAACTTCACCAAGTTTAAAGAGGTGTGGTTGAGTGTGTCTGTTGAAGGAATAGAAGAGACACACGAATATCTAAGATACGGACATAAATGGGAAACACTTGAAACAAATATAAGGCTAATACAAGAAATGAAAATACCTAATTTAATATTTAAAGTCAACCATGTGGTCCAGACTGCAAGTTATCATTCTATCATACCGATGACAGAATACTTTGATCAATTAAATATGGATATCCATCCAATATTACTTAAAAAACCTAAGCATCATCATATATCAGCGTTGACCAGAGGAACTAAAAAAAATTTCTTGAATGATACAGCAAAATACAAAGGCCGCAATAATAATTTTATAAATTTTGTAAGATCGGTGTCCGAATTACACATAGAGCAAGATACCGATCTGACCAGACTCTGCATAGAAGATCTATCAAGACTTGACAGGGTAAGGAACAATGATTACAGAAACATCATACCAGAACAAAACTTAAGGTTGTGTTGACACAACTGCGGTAAACCAAGTAAAATTAACATACATTAATAAAAAACCTATAGGAGGATTTAATGTTAGAAAAACTATTTGGTCTAACAAAAGCCAAGACATCAGTGAAAACTGAGATAATGGCTGGCGTGGCCACTTTCCTAACAATGGCCTATATCACGGTGGTCAATCCAGCGATACTTTCAACAGAAGGATCCGGAATGGACTTCGGTGCTGTTTTTACAGCAACGATTATTGCCGCAGTGGTAGGAACATTGATTATGGGGTTATGGGCCAATTGGCCTGTGGCACTTGCACCAGGTATGGGACTAAATGCGTTCTTTACGTTTGGTGTAATATTTGGAATGGGATATACCTTTGAACAGGCTTTGGCCGCTGTATTTGTAGCGGGTATAGTGTTTATTGGATTGTCAGTAACACCTGCCAGAAAATATATCATCAATTCAATTCCGAGAAGTATGAAACTAGGCGTTGGGGCCGGCATAGGATTATTCCTTGCCATCATAGGCTTCAAGAACGCAGGGATCGTAGTTGATCATCCTGCCACTCTAGTTGGACTTGGAGACATCTCAAGTTGGCCTGTGTTATTAGCAGGTCTAGGTTTTGCTGTGATGGCAATCCTTGATAAGAGAAAAGTTCCGGGTGCAATCATCATCGGAATATTAGCAGTCAGCATCATCGCTTGGGTATTTGGAGTATCCGATCTGAATGGTGTTGCGGGTGCGATACCTAGTCCGGCTCATGCTTTCAGTCTAGACTTTAGTCTGATAGCGACAGCAGGATTCATTGGTACTGCGTTTGCATTCTTGTTTGTGGACTTCATGGACACAGCAGGAACCTTAACTTCAGTTGCTAACCTTACAGGTAAGGTGAATAAGAACGGAGAAGTCGAGGGAATCGACCGGGCGTTGCTATCAGATTCTGTTGCAACATCCGTTGGTGCACTGGCAGGAACATCAAATACCACTTCATACATTGAAAGTGGTGCTGGTATCAAAGAAGGTGGAAAAACTGGACTTACGGCAGTGACAGTGGCAGTGCTATTTTTGGCCTGTCTGTTCTTTGCTCCGTTGGCTCAGAGTATCCCGGCATTCGCTACTGCACCGGCATTGATTTTCATCGCAACATACTTCTTGAGGAACCTCAAGGACATTGATTGGGATGATGTGAGTGAATATGCACCGGCCGTATTGGCGGCTGTTATCATGCCACTGACATTCAGTATCGCATATGGTATAGCACTGGGTTTCATAGCCTACGTGGTTATCAAAGCGGCGAGTGGAAGACAAGCAGAACTTAACGGCGGCAGTCTGGCGATTGCGGCGGTAAGTTTACTTTACTTCGTAGCAGTATAAGTTTGTGGGGGAATTAATTTTCCCCCATTGACAAAACATCTAAATAATAATATAATTACAAGTACATCATGGGAAACAAAGCAGGAAAAATTTGGGGACAAACAGAACTAATCGAAGCAAATGGTTCTTGTGAATTCCATAGAATAGATTTTGTAAAAGGTGGGACGTGTTCAAAGCACAAACACGAATACAAATGGAACGGTTTCTACGTGATGTCAGGCGAGATGAAAATCCGTGTATGGCAAAAGGACTATGACCTCATAGACGAAACCATACTTAAAGCCGGTGACTACACAGCCGTCAAACCAGGACTATATCATTCATTTGAAGGATTGGAAGATGGCGTTGCGTTTGAGTTGTACTGGGCGGAATTCAGACATAACGATATACAACGAGAAAGTGTTGGTCATTTACAAACAGGCAACGTAGTAAGGCTTGATAAAAAAAATGACAAAACACGAAAATAAGATTCCAATAAAAGGTTACGCTACATTTGACCCGCTGAAACATTGCGTGATAGGATCAGCCTTCAAGCCAGACTGGTTCAAGCATCTGTCAATCTATAAGAACGATAAGATAATGGATCCACTAAAGCGGATAGCCGAGGAAACAGAGGAAGACTTTGAAACTCTGGAAAAGATATTAAAAGACGCTGGTGTTAAGACATACAGGACTTTCCTAGACATCAACAAAGTTAGAGGACTTGATAATATCTTTCAACCTCCCGTATGTCCGAGAGATCACTTTGCCACTATTGGGGAAACGTTCTATGCGGTAGGAAGTGGAGCGAAAGGGTATATCGACATTATCAAAAGCATAGATAAGAAGGACACCTATTATGGATTGCAATGGCACGGCAAGTATGATAAAATGCAAGTGTCGACAGCACAGATAGTCAGGGTGGGAAAAGACCTTTGGTGGGACATTCCAAAGACAGTGCCTGAAGAAGTTTCTAACACATTGATAGAACGTTGGACAAATGAAGGTTTTAGAGTACATACTAGTCACAGAGGATATCATAACGATGGAGTTTTCTGTGTGGTTAAGCCTGGCTGTATAATTTCACTGCATGACATACAGAATTACGATAAAGAGTTTCCAGGTTGGGACGTGCTGTATCTACCTGACCGATTGTGGCCCGAAACAAGTGCCTTTACAAAGATGAAAAGAGAAGTAGGCGGACGTTGGTGGCTGAAAGGTGAGGAACATAACGCACAATTGATTGAATTTGTAAACACTTGGCTAAAGGAATGGGTTGGATTTGTAGAAGAAACTGTGTTTGATGTGAACATGCTCTCCATAGATCAAAATACAGTGATCTGCAACAGCCATAACAAAGAAATAGCAGACCATTTTAAAAAGCATAAAGTTGAACCAATTATCTTTAATTTTAGGCACAGGTATTTTTGGGATGGTGGAATACACTGCATCACACAGGACCTGTACAGAGAAGGCACACAGGAGGATTATTTTGGCTGACATATATCACATTTGGGCTGATCATAAGCAGGGCGTTGACTCATATGACTTTGCAAACAAAATGCGAAAGTTTCTTGATGGTTTGGTTGAGATGGGCAGGATGAAAAACTATAGGCTAACCAGATCTAAACTTGGATTTAGATCCATGGACATGCCAGAATTCCATATCATGATGGAATTCAACAACATGCAACAACTAGACGACGCAATGACATCTATATTACGAAATGAAAAGCACATAGATGAGACCCATGTGTCATTCAATCAGTTGGTAAACAAAGAAACAATCCAGCATTTTTTATACAGGGATTTTCCAGACGAGTTGACAGAAAACCAACCTCAAGTTAAAATACAAGAGCAAGTGAAAATAAAGATAGATCCGGAAATGGAAAAAAAAATGCGAGGTTCATACACAGTCGATGAGATAGTAAAATCAATGAAGGAGCAATACCCAGACATATGGAAGTAGAAAAAAAATATTACTACAGTGAGATATTTCACAGCATACAAGGTGAAGGACACTACACAGGCGTTCCTACTGCATGGATAAGATTTTTCCTGTGTAATTTACAATGCAATGGATTTGGTCAAAAAGATCCAACAGACCCAAGCACGTATGAATTACCTTTCGAGAACTTTGATGTGTCTAGTGTGAAACGTGTTGAAGACTTGCCTGTGTGGGACAAAGGCTGTGACAGTTCTTACACGTGGGCAAAGAAGTTCAAAGGACTTATGGGACAGGAAACACCAACAGTATTGGCAAACAAACTTGTAGATATTATCAAGACAGATTCAAATCCAGAAGGTAAGTTTTTACATCCATTGTCAAAACAACATCAGCATCTGTGTTTCACAGGTGGTGAACCTTTAATGATAACAGGACAGGCCGCAGTCGTTGGGATATACAGGGCACTAAAAAAACAGAACAACCTGCCCGGATCAATGACGTTCGAAACAAATGGCACACAGATATTGAAGGAACCTTTCAAGGAATGGGTAAGAAACATAGACACAGAAGTGTTCTTTAGTGTGAGTCCCAAACTGTTCACAGTATCAGGCGAAAAGACGGAAAAAGCAATAAAACCTGAGAACGTGGCCGAATACTACAAACTATCCAAAGCAGGACAGTTGAAATTTGTTGTTGGATCCACAGACAGGGAATGGGACGAAGCGGAAAGTACGATACAGAAGTTCAGAGATGCTGGTGTAGAATGGCCTGTTTGGATAATGCCCACAGGTGCCAGGGAAGAAGAACAGACTGCTACTGCTGGTAAAGTGGCAGAGAAGGCATTCAAGAAAGGATATAATGTGGCCGCAAGGGTACACGTTTATCTATTTGGTAATGCAATCGGAACATAAGAGTAGACTAATTAATAAAAAGAAGGTATAATAATGTTATGAAGGTAAAGAAAACAGCAAAGACAACTATCAACAAAAAGAACACAAAAAGCAAAGGCAAGAAGAAAAGCGAAGAGCCAATTGTAAAAGTTCTTAATCTTAATGTAAATCCTGAGAATCCTAGAAATGGGTTCTTTGAACTAGACTGGAATGATGAATTTGTCAATATGCTTAAACAAAGTGGCTATCAAGGAGAAACAGAAGAAGAGATTGTTGACAGATGGTTTCAAACACTTTGCAAAACTATCGGCAACGAACAAGGCATCGACGTCACCGGATCTGGCTATGTACAGATCAACAGAAGAGATGACGGCAAGACCGAAGTCAGTTAATATCCTCCCAAATTTTCAACTATTAAATATTGTTGATGTATAGCCTCGAGACCTTAAGTGAAATAGACTTTGAACTGAGCAGTCATTGTAATTCAAAATGCTCCCAGTGTCCAAGATACGACATGAAGGGATATGTCCGATCAGATTTAAATGTAACACACCTAGAGTTAGATCTAATAGAAAATCTTCCCATTGACCAAATGAAGTCACTAAAAACAATTTCTTTCTGTGGCAATTTTGGTGATCCTTTAATGCACCCACAACTGGATAAAATAATTAATTGTTTTCCTGAACAAAATATTTCAATAAGCACAAATGCATCTTTAAGAAATACAGAATGGTGGAGTAGGTTAGGAGCAATAAAAAATGTTACTGTGACTTTCTGCATAGATGGAATAGGAAAAGAGCATGAGATGTATAGACGCAATACCTCTTATGAAAAAATAATAAAAAACGCAGAGGCGTACATCAGATCAGGTGGCGAAGCAACATGGCAATTCATTGTATTCAAACATAACGAACATCAGACACAGGAAGCAAAAAAAATAAGCAAGGAAATGGGATTTGAGGATATTTTCTTTCTATACTCTGATAGGTTCGACACACAAGACACATGGCAGGTATATGACGAGGGACAATATCTTTATGATCTAGAAAAATCTTCCCAACAGACTACCTTACGAGATACTCTTGGGTCCGAAGTTGGTGAAAAGTACTGGAAGAACTTGTACAAAGGCAAAAAAGAAATATCTTGCTATTGGAAACAGAAAAAAAAATTATACATACATAGTGACGGTACAGTGTACCCTTGTTGTATGTTGGGCACTATAAATGCTGGTAAAAATATTGAAAAAGTTCTTTTGAAGAAAATCGTGAAGGATTATCAAAATATTGATCTACATCACAACAGTCTGCAAGATATCTTACAATCAGACGTATTTCTCAAGGCATTACCGTCTAGTTTCGGCGGTGATCCATTTTCCCACCCGATTTGTATAGAACACTGCAATAAGGCCACCGGTAAGTATGCGTTGGAAGGATTGAGTAGAGTCAATACAGATAGACAGTTCTCATGATTTGTGCTATAATGTACACATGGCCCACATATTAGTAGACACAGCAAACACATTCTTTAGAGCAAGGCACGTGATCAGAGGAGATACCTCCGAGAAAGTTGGCATGGCTATTCACATCATGATGAACTCGATAAAAAAATCATGGCAAGACTTTGACGGTTCTCACGTTGTATTCTGTTTGGAAGGCAGGTCTTGGCGTAAGGATCATTACGCACCATACAAAAGAAACAGGAAAGAAATGGCAGATGCTATGACTGAAAAGGAAAAAGAGGAAAACGAAGTTTTCTGGGAGTGCTATGACGATTTCTGTGATTTTATTAAGACTAAAACAAACGCAACTGTATTGAGGAACCCTAGAACAGAAGCAGATGACTTGATTGCAAGATGGATTGACAAACATCCTAACATGGACCATGTCATAATCAGCACAGATAAAGATCTTAATCAACTAATAGCAAAAAATGTAAAACAGTACAACGGTGTAACCGAAACGACTCTTACTAACGAAGGATGGTTTGACAGCAAAGGCAAACCTGTGATAGATAAAAAATTAAAAGCACCAAAGCCGGCACCGGACACAGAATGGATTGTATTTGAAAAAGCCATGAGAGGTGATCCAAGTGATAACATATTTTCAGCATACCCTGGTGTGCGTACAAAGGGCACAAAGAACAAGATAGGTTTGCAAGAAGCATTTGCGGACCGTAAGGAAAAAGGCTACACATGGAACAATTTAATGTTGACCAAATGGGTCGACCATGACGGAAATGAACACAGGGTCATGGAAGACTATGAGAGGAATAGATTGTTGGTTGATTTACATGCACAACCAGAAGCAATCGTCGAAGAAATGGATCAAACTATTGCACAGGCTAAATCGGAAAACAAAAGTATAGATCAAGTTGGAATCAGATTTATGAGGTTCTGTGGCAAATATGATTTAAATAGAATTAGTGAGCAGGCGCAACTTTATGTTGAGCCATTTAATGCGAGGTTACAAGCATGACAGTACGGGCAAAGACATTAGTAAAAGATAAATTCTGGATAGTTGAGCAGGATGGTCATAAATTAGGCACCCTACAAAAACAACAGGACAATGGCTGGATCTTTCTAAGCAAAAAAGATAAAAGAGAAGTGTTCCACACTCAGGAAAGTTTGTTCAGTAAATTTGGTATCGAAATGTTTGATGCTACAAACATCAAAAAACCTGAGGAAGAGATACAAACAGACAACTTTGATGTGCATGGTTATCCTTGTAGTCAACATCCTTACAATCCAATGTTTGATGTGCAGAAGCAACTTCCGGTGTATACTAAAACTCCAAAAAGCAAAAGCCAATTTTGTGCAGGTTACTATATAATCTGTTTTGAAAAAGGCTGGAGAAAAGCATATTGTCCAAAAATGATCACACTTTCAAGGTACAAGAACAAAGGTCCTATGAAAACAAAAATAGAAATGCAACAGGTGTTAAACAATGCAGTCAAAGAATTCCAAGATTCAAACTAGGCCGATAGAAGATCTCATAGGCCGTATAAGAACACTACGTCAGAAAGGCGAAAGACAGATAGTGTTGCAGGCGAAAGAAGCCGATCAATTAGCGGACAGCCTTACCCAAGTAATGACACGTATGGTAACCATACAAGAAGAGATAATCGAAGCACTAAAGACTGCCAGAGAAGCACAAACTGTTGACATCGAAATGGACGGCGGTAATTTCTCAAACAAAAAATAACGTCAATAGGTTGCAACGATAACCCCTTAAAACCTTTCCAATACTGGCACACGATAAGAATTTTGGTAAATATAAGTTGTAAAGAGTTTTATATGAGCAGACCAAAACCTACAGTGCTGTTGCAACACAGCAATAAAAGTACCTTCAAAATGGATGAGGTCCTAGCGGCCGAGGGCATTTGGGCAGTGTTCTATGACGGCAAACCAATCAATTTGAAATCATCAAGTTTGGTTGCCAATTACCCTGGTCCAAAATACAAAAAGGTATCATTTTCAAATCCTGGTCATGCCGAAAACCTAGCCAAGAAGTTGAACGCACAACACAACACAGACAAGTTTGGTGTTTACATTTTAAAAACCGGCGACAAATTCAGTAGATAATTAACATTACTATGGATCGTAAAACAGCCTACACTCGAACCTTCATGGAATTGTTGGAGCAACCAATACATGATGAGACCATCAAGAACAACTACTATTCATGGTGGCAGAATGTCCGTGAAAGCTATCAAGCAAGATCATTGCGACTTACCAAACAAGGTCTTGCCATGTTGGAAAAAATCGATCTTAAAACATATGACATCAAGTTTCCTGCAAAAGTCATATTCACACCACAGACATATCTATGGTTAGATGAATTTGTTGACTGTCCTTACTTTGTAGACAAACAAAAAATCATAGTGACCATGGAAAAAATGGCATTACAGCTCATGTTATTTGCTGGAGATATCACAAAATACGGGTTGGCAAGGGCTATGAGCAAAATGGACGAGCAAAAAAGCCAATAAAACTGCGACTTTTTGCATAGATTTACCAGGTTGACGTATAACACAATTCTGCTATAATGGTATTATAAACATTTTAAACAGGAGTGTACAAAATGCCAAGAGCAAAAAACAAAGAAGCCGCAGTAGGCTCACAAAACAGAACAGTTTCACCCAACGAGGCGAAATCCGCACTGACACATTGTATCAAATTACAAAGACCAATAATGATGTGGGGTGCACCAGGTATTGGTAAATCCGATATTGTAAAACAAATTGCAGATGCAGAAGGCAGAGAAGTCATTGATATTAGACTTCCTTTGTGGGAACCAACAGATATCAAAGGTATTCCGTATTACAACTCAAAAGAAAACAACATGGTTTGGGCTAGTCCGGCAGAATTGCCAACTGATCCAAAGTCTAATGCTATTGTGTTCTTAGACGAATTGAATTCGGCGGCGCCGGCAGTACAGGCGGCGGCATACCAACTTATCCTAAACAGAAGAGTAGGGCAGTACCACCTACCAGAAGGCG
>MDTB01211750.1_pt1 | contig 14196 bp, 13 predicted proteins | sample 811161 | NCBI WGS metagenome assembly MDTB01 (sample SAMN05326650, study PRJNA326480) | marine metagenome | isolation source: seawater | place: Mediterranean Sea | collected 2009
AATATTAATTTTAGGCAAGAAAGGGGCCCATAGCTCAATTGGTTAGAGCAACGGACTCATAATCCGCAGGTTCGGGGTTCAAGTCCCTGTGGGCCCACAAATGAGTAGTCATGCATATATATCAAATCTAAAGAATGAAAACATTTTTATTAATATCAATGGTGAACTATATCATAGAAGCGAGGCTAAAATTTCTGTTTTTGATAGCGGATTCTTGCTTGGAGATGGTGTTTGGGAAGGTATTCGACTTCATCAATCAAAGCTAGTTTTTATTGAAGATCATCTAGATAGATTATATGCAAGTGCACAAGGTGTTTCATTAGATATTCCTTATTCTAAGCAAAATATAATTGATGAAATCAATAAGGTTTTAGATAAGAATAAGATGAATGACAACATACACATTCGCTTAGTTATATCTAGAGGAAATAAGATTACTCCATATCAAAATCCCAATGCAAATGTCGGCCCAGTTAATCTGGTGATTATCCCTGAATATAAAAAAACAGATCCCAATACATATGTAGAAGGTATAAATATCGGTAGAGTGCCTAATATTAGGCCAAATGAGAGCATATTAAGTCCACACTATAACACTCTAAGCAAACTCAATTGTATTTTAGCCAGTATAGAAGCAAATAAACTTGGATACGACGAAGGAATTATGAATGATATGAACGGAAATATTAGTACATGTAATTCCACCAATCTATTTTTTATTAAAAATAATAGAGTTTTGACTTCTACTGGAGAATATTGCTTAAATGGTATCACAAGAGGAAAGGCTATTTCAGTATGTAATCATAATAAAATAGAGTGTTCTGAAACAAATTTTACATTTGAAGATATTAAAGATTGTAATGAAGCTTTTGTAACTGGTACCTTTGCAGGGATTATTCCTGTATCACAATTAGAAGATAGAAAATTAGAATCGACTAATTCTGATTCTTTAGTTAATAAAATTAGAATGCTATACAACCAAGAAATTCAAGATTACATAGGCTAGCATGAGAATTGCTTGTTGGTCAGGCCCAAGAAATATATCTACCGCGCTTATGAGATCCTGGTCTTCTAGAGAAGATTCATTTGTTTCTGATGAGCCTTTTTATGCATATTATCTAAAAGAACGGAAGTTAAAACATCCAATGTATAGAAAAATTATTGATTACTATCCTGATAAATATAATGATGTAGTTAGAGGTCTTACTTCTAAAATACCTAATGGTAAAAAAATTTGGTATCAAAAACATATGGCACATCATTTAATTGATTTAAATAATATTGATTGGATTAAAAATTTTGAAAATTGTATTTTAATACGACATCCTGAAGATGTAATCAACTCTTATGTTAAGAAAAATACTCTCAATAATATAGATGAGCTTGGATATCCCCAACAATATAAAATCATAAAATATTTGGATAGTATCGGTAAAAAGTTTATTGTGATTGATTCGACTATATTGCTGAACAATCCTGAAAAAATATTATCGCAATGGTGTAGCAGTATTGCTTTAGAATTTGATATCTCTATGTTACAGTGGAAAAAAGGAAATCATCCTCAAGATGGTATTTGGTGGAAGCATTGGTATGATAATGTTATTACTACAACACATTTTCAAAAGTTTTCCAAAAATCAAAATGAGTTAGATCAAAAATATCAATCGATTTATAATGAAGCATTAGACTATTATAACAAATTATATTATTTTGCAGAACAATGAATTTTTTGCTAAAACTCTGGAATCAACCTAATTGGTTGAAATGGATAGTTTACTTTGTTATTGCCTACATACTCTTTGCAATAAAAGAAGCCTTTGCTATCGTTCTTTGGTTTTTATTTTGTATTCTATTGTACTACATCATTTTTGCTAAAAATATGTTTAAATCAACTACCTATTATGAAAAAAAAATATAGCATACTCACATTCTGCATCCTGCTAATTGCTTGTAATGAAAATGTTGCTAACTTGAGACCTCATGGATCTCAGACTGGTATGCCAGAATTAACACGCAATAATCATTTGATGGGATTTTTAAATGAATATCGAAGCTCATATGATGTTTCATATTATGATATCAATATAGACTTTGATATTGAAGAAAAATCAATTGATGGCTTTGTAACCATTAAAGCAAAAGCTCTCAGTGATATTGATACTCTTCAAGTAGATCTAGCTAAAAATTTAAATATTACGAAAATTGCTCATCAAAATAGCGCTGTTGACTACAGTCGGGAAGAAGATGCTGTTATGGTGGTCTTTAATCAAACCATAGATAAAGATACATTATTTGATTTTACAGTTTATTATAATGGAATACCTCAAAGTGCTGATAATCCGCCTTGGTCAGGAGGATTTACATGGTCTAAAGATAAAAATGATAGAGATTGGGTAGCAGTTTCCTGTGAAGGTGAAGGTGCAAGAATTTGGTGGCCTAATAAAGACCACATTACTGAAGAACCTGATAGTGTTAGAATGGCTTTTACGGTTCCATCAAGTTTAATTAGTGTTGCTAATGGCCAACTAAGAAGTGTTGTAGAGCAAGAAAATGATAAGACTACATACGAGTGGTTTGTGAACAATCCGATTAATAATTATAATATCTCTGTTCAAATCGGAAACTATGTTGCCGTTCAAGATACATTTATAAAAGAAAACACAACCCATTATATGAATCATTATGTATTAGATTATAATGAAGAAGTTGCACAAAACTACTTTCCACAATCAAAAGAGGTCATTCGTTTCTATGAAAAGTATTTTGGAGAATATCAATGGTGGGATGATGGATATAAATTAATCGAAGTTCCTTATTTGGGGATGGAGCACCAATCGGCTGTAACATATGGTAATGGATTTAGCATATATAATGGCGTTAGAAGCAGTAGTTGGGGTATGTATGGTGTCATTGATCCACTTATCATCCATGAAACTGGTCATGAATGGTTTGGAAATAGTGTTACTGCAATTGATCCAACACATATCTGGATTCACGAGGGATTACAAGTTTATACTGAAGCACTATATTTTGAAGATAAATTTAATAGTTATCCAGTCAGTATTGATTACTTAAAAAGCATTAAATCAAGAATTCAAAATAAAATTCCTATTGTAGGCCCAGAGGATGAAAATTATTGGGCTTTAAATGGCGATACTTATATGAAAGGTGCTTGGGTAATGCATACGTTGAGAAGCGCTATTAATGATGACTCTACTTGGTTTGCAATACTAAAAGAATTTATGGTTGAAAATGCAAAAAGCCATGTTAGCACAGAAGACTTCTTTATTAAAGTTCAAGATAAAACTGGTACAGATTATTCATATTTTTCAGATCAATATTTTTACACTCCAAATCAACCTGAGCTAGAATATTATCAAACAGATAATAGCTTTCACTATAGATGGAATAATGTAAATCATAATTTTGCTATGCCAATGGATTTACTGGTTAATGGTGTTGAAAAAAGAGTTTTCCCTAATGAAAAATTTCAATCTATTGATATAAAAAAACACTCAACAATCGAAGTGATGGATTGGAAGTTTTATGTTAAAATCAAAGAAGTAGTTTATTAGGTTTTGATTACATTAAAAAAAATAAATATTTTAACTTTTTAGGGCTATATTCTTTGCTAAACAAATATTATTGGGGAGATTAAATCATGAGTAATGTTGTTTGGCATAATACTACAGTGGGAATTAAACAACGCAAAGTTTTATTGAATCAAAAACCTTTTGTATTATGGTTTACAGGTCTCAGTGCAAGCGGAAAATCAACTATAGCAAATATTGTTGAACATAAGCTGCACAACATGCAATACAAAACTTATTTACTTGACGGTGACAATGTTCGCCATGGATTGAATAATGATTTAGGCTTTGATGAAAAAAGTAGAGTAGAAAATATTAGAAGAATTGGTGAGGTAGCAAAATTATTTACTGATTCAGGTTTAATTGTTCTCACAGCTTTTATTTCACCATTTATTTCTGATAGAAAACTTGTTAGAGATTTATTTGATAAAGGAAATTTTTTAGAAATATTTATTGATTCTTCATTAGAAATTTGTGAAAAAAGAGATCCAAAAGGTATGTATAAAAAAGCCAAAAAAGGTGAAATAAAAAACTTCACAGGAATTTCATCTCCTTATGAAGCTCCAGAGAATCCAGAAATTCATATTATCAACGATGAATCATCTACATTAGATTCAGCCTCAAATCAAATAATTAATCATTTAGTAGAAAATAACTATCTTAATATATAGGAGATAAATAAAATGAAATATTCAATGTTTGTTGGTAGATGGCAACCTTTACATAAAGGTCATCTTTGGCTTATTAATGAAAGATTAAAAAAAGGGAAAAATGTTTGGCTAGCAATACGTGATGTCAAGCCTGACGAAAATAATCCTTGGACAGCTCAAGAAATTGAAAAAATGGTTCATGAAGGAGAGTTGAAAGAGTTAATTGCTGATGGTAGAGTAGTTACTTCAATCATACCAGATATTGAATCTGTTAATTATGGAAGAGGAGTTGGTTATGAAATAATAGAACATATACCACCAAGCGAAATTGGCGAAATATCAGCAACCTCAATTAGAGAGAAAATGCGAAAGGATGGCGAACTTTGAAATGGTCATTAATTTTTTATCGTATTAAACAGTATTAATATATAGTTGATAAAAAAGAAAAACTTATGATAGAACAAAAAAGTTATTAATTTTATTAATATGGAAATTAATATAGCAAAAGAAGTTAGAACATATCTACAAAATTGGAGAGATAACTTAAAAATAGTTGGATTATTTGTTTGTATAGCAATAGCCATATCAATAATATCAACTCCAAAATATACAACTGAATTCAGTTTATATCAGAAAAGTCCGCAATTGGGCTTCTTATCATCTTTGACAGAAAATTCTGATACTGCCAGTCTTGACTCAATAGTAAATTCAAAGCAACTTTTAATACATCTTGCCTCAAAAAAGTGGGGCGACAAATCCCTTTGGGAAGTTTTGAATATTGACCAAAGTATTAAAAATAAAATTATTGATAATTTATTTAGAAGAAATACAAATCATGAAAATTTATACTTTGATAGATCAATTACAAAACTAAAGGAGAGTATAATTGACATGCGTTATAGTCTTGAAAATAATAATGTTAATATTAATATTACTTATAAAGATAAAGTATTCGCAGAATCACTCGCAAATGAAATTATCCTTTTTATAAACGAATATTATGCAAATATTAATAATCAAGTAGCTGCTGAACGCAATGAATATATTAAGCTCCGAATAGATTCGATGAAGGATGATATTGATAATACTAGAGATAGGATTATACTATTAAAGGAAAAAAATATAGCTCTATCTTAACCAAAATTGATAGCAGAATTACAAGAATTAGAAACCGACTTAGTATTAAAAACGACACTTTATTCACAGCTTTTTTCTCAATACGAAATCAAAATTTTAGAATCAATTGATAAATCTGACACTGTTTTTCTTATAACAGAACCATATACTGCAGAACTTCCTACTTCACCAGATTTTAAATTCAATATTTTGTTGTCGATTATTATAGGACTCGTATTAACTTTCTTCTTTAGTGTTCGAAAAAATAATGATCAATTTTTTGTCTAAAATTAAGATTCTATCGTTCATCACTTTTTTTACACTTTCATTATATTCTTATTTTGGGCCAGAAAAAAATTTAAGCTCTGATAGTGCTTTTGATACAATTCAAATCTTCGGTTTTTTAATTTTTATTACTTCAACCTTAGTGAATGATTTTTTCAAAAATAAACTCATATACAAAATTGACTTACTATTCCTTCTTTTTTTCATATCTATAATAATATCTTCAATCATTAGTTTAAACTTAGTATCAATTGCTTATTCATTAGCTTTTTTCTTGAATTTTATCCTTATTACTTCTCTGTTTCAAGAAAGTCAGAAGGATATTAGAAAAAGTTTAAGTTTACTAACTATAATTTTGTCAATATTCCTTCTCATTCAATTCTTTTTATATGGTGTAGACTTTGGTTTTGGGAGGAATGTTGGAAATTTTAAACCAAATCAATACGCAATTATTGGCCTATCTATTATTTCTTTTGCAATGTTTGTATCTTTGAATAAAGCGTTTAGAATCCTTTTTATATTCTTAGGATTTTTTTTTGCAACTCTAGTATTATCTAGGGGTTCAATATTTTCAATTATAATTTTTTTATTTTTATACCAATTCAATAAATTCTATTTTACTTCATCATCATTAAGATTTCAAAATTTTTCATTATTAGCATTATTTTCTATTCCTTTTATATATTTATTTATAAATCAATTTCAATATATTTTTAATAACATTGGTATTCTGCTAGAATTGACTAATTCTACAAGAGGTATAGATTCAGGTTTTACTGGTAGGACTGTTTTGTGGGCACATGCTTTAGATTATGCAAAAGAAAGTCCATTACTAGGATCTGGTTTAAGAAATTTGGAAGTTAGAACCCACAGCGGATACCTTCTACTTCTTCTTGAAACCGGCATAGTTGGTATTTTTTTATTTTTAAGTGCAATACTAAGAACGTTATTTTTATCTTTGAAAGCTTTATATTTTAGCTATGATGATAAAGTTAACATTGCAATTGCTTATATTATTTCAATGTTAGCATATAGCTTTATTGAAAGGTCTCTTTTATTATTTTCTAGCCCTAACTCTTTAACTGCCTTCTTTTTTATAGCTTTTTTACATTATTATAATTCAAAAAAAATAATACTATAAATAGTTTTTCAGTAATTGAAAAATTATATAGTAAAACAATTATCGATAAAAAGTCTTAAAGAAATTCACTTATTCTTGAACTAATTTCCTCTGAAGAAATTGTGCTTGTAGCTGCCTTCTCTACTACCATAGAAGCAGCTAAATTAGCAATTTTAGCTGAAAATTTAATGTCTCCAGTTTGCTGCATTGCTAAAGATAAAACTGAAATTACAGTATCGCCAGCTCCTGTAACGTCAGCATCTCTTACATTAAGTCCCTGTATTTCGCTTGTTTCACCATTCCTACTAACAACAATCATTCCCAACCTTCCTCTTTTGACTACTACATGATTGATATTATGTTTAGCAATTATCAGTCTGCAATTATCAATAATAAGTTTCTTAGATTTTAATTTAACTTTTGTCGTGCTTTGCAATTCATGTATATTGGGTGTAATTATATTGGCATTTTTATAAAAACTAAAGTCGCTTTTTTTAGGATCTACTGTAACGTTATAATCTTTATAATTGAAAAAAGGTTTCTCAATTATACCCTTATTATAGTCTGATAAAATTATTATATCAAATTCACCTATCTTGCTTTTAATAAAATCTGTGGAAAACAAATTATTAATACCTTTATATTTTTTTTCAGAATCAATTCTCAAGCATTGCTTTCCTTTAGATATTACTCTATGTTTTAAGGTAGTAATATTATTTGAGGCAACTTTTAAATTTTTTGTATTAGCACCTTTTTTTTGAAGAATATTTGATAAAATCTCTCCTTCAAGATCATCTCCAATAATCCCCATACATGATACTTTTGCTTTCAAAGATAAAAGGTTTTGAACAACATTTCCAGCGCCACCAGCATAATAACAAACTTTATCTTGCAAAATAACAGGTACAGGAAATTCAGGTGACATTCTATAAGAATCGCCATAGGTATATTTATCTAGCATGAAATCGCCTATTACCAAAACTTTTATATTAGAAAAATTTAATTTCATTGTTTTATAGTAACCTTGAAAGATGTTTTCAACAACATAAATATTTTAAGATCCTACTTTGATGCTTTGCCTTGATTCTTAACAATAGTTTTCTTTTTTTCTAGACTGTTATCATCTATTAAATATTTTTTACTTTGAATTTGAAATTCTTTATCAAAAGAATAAACTAAGGGTACTCCTGTAGGGATGTTTACTGAAGTAATTTCTTGATTACTTAAATTATCTAAAGTTTTAATAATTGCTCTTAATGAATTACTATGAGCAACAATAAGGTGGTTTCCTGATTTACTTTGAATATCAGAAATATATTGTTCCCAAAAAGGATTTAATCGATGAATAACATCTTTCAGACTTTCGCCAACTGGTAAATCACCATCTATATTTTTAAATTTTTCATTTAATTTTGGATGCCTTTCATCATCTTCTGATAACAGTGGTGGTGGTATATCATAACTTCTTCTCCAAATATGTACCTGTTCTTCTCCATATTTTGCAGCTGTTTCCGATTTATTCAATCCTTGCAAAGCGCCATAATGTCTCTCATTTAATCTCCAGTTAAATCTTATGTTCTCTTTAGGAAAATTAATAATATCAGTAATAATGTCTGTAGTTTCAGTTGCTCTATTCAGAAGAGATGTATAAATACTTCTTATTTTAATACTAGCTTCTAGTAATTGCTTACCTGAAAAAATAGCTTCTTCTATTCCCGCTTTTGTTAATGAGACGCCTTTCCAGCCTGTAAATCTGTTTTCTAAATTCCACTGACTTTCACCATGACGGAGAAGAACTAATTTCATAATAATTAATCGTTTTGATTATCAGCTATGACCAATATAGCTGCGATATTTGCAAGCGTTGATGCTAAATTAGCAATGAATGAAGTAATATCAAAATCTTGTGGATCTGGGTTTTCTGGCACAAAAATAGTATCACCTGCCCTTACAATAATTCCTAATCCTCTTAATAAAGAAACCTTTTTTATTTGTCCATTTGCACGTTTAACATATATTTTATTTTTAAGGGTATGCGGCTTATAACCACCTGCAAGATTAATATATTTATTGACTGATTTTAAACCAGAATGTACAAGTAATCCTGGATTATAAACATTCCCCAAAACGTTTACAACATTTTCAATTGGTAATACAGTAATCTTCGAATTGCTAGTCAATTCAAAATCTAGGCTTCCATTATTAACTAATTTTGATTCACTTACTTCATTTCCTTCATTATTTATAATACTAAATTGCTCTTCAATAACAATACCATCCTTATTACCTAATTCAGTCAAACCTCCTGATAATGCAATCACATCTTCTACTGTAATGCCTTTCTTAAATTGAAATGAACCTCTTTTATTTACTTCGCCATCTACTGTAACTAACAAAAAATTGTTATATAAGCTATTTTCGTAAACAAAAATCTCATCTCCAGGAAATAATTCAAATGCATTAGATTCTTCGTATGGTACTTTAAACTCTTTTGAGTAAAATTGATTTTCATCTTTTCTTAAAACTATAATTTCATCATTAAAAATAGTTTTTCTATATACTGGATCATTAAAGCCTCCTGCAATATCTAATACTCCTTTCAATGTTGCAGTATAAGGATATTTTCCAGGAGATTTAACACGGCCCCTAATACTTACTTTTGTTTCTTGTTCGGATATAGCAAGCAAAGTAATTTTGTCGCCATCATTGGGTTTAATTAATTTAAAATCTTTAATAAAAATAGTTTGACTTCCTCTTGCAGCATCATCAAAAGATCGTTCTGACTGTGGAATTAGTTCATCTAAAATTGCTGAAGTAGCCGCATTGGCCTTTAATCCTCCTGTATATTGAATAAGCTCTAACAATGATTCATTATCAAGTAATTCAAAAAATCCAGCATTATATACCGGTCCACTTATATTGATGCGCTTACTCACCACAGGAATATGAATAATATCGTTATCTAAAATGCGTATATCTGAAAAGGTATTTTCTCCTTTAATAAAAAAGTTGTAAAAATCAAATACCGAAAGAATTTCTCCATCTCGAATTAGCTCTACCTGACGAAGTGATCCTTCATTTTTTACTCCTCCAGCTTGAACAATTGCTGCAAAAATATCAGAAAAAGGATGAATAAGATTGATTCCAGGTCTATTAATCTGACCAGTAAAATAAACATTCATTGATTTTATTGTTCCAAGCTCAACTTTAATGCTGGTTTCATTGATCTCATCATTAAGGGTTGAATAAATTTTCGATAATTCATCCATTAAAATTGATTCAGCTTCTTCAATAGTCTTATTTGATAAATTAATAAATCCTATATTTTGATAATAGATTAAGCCATCTTTGTTAATAGCAAATTTCTCTCTTGAATTAGTTTCGCCCCATAGAGAGATGATAATTTGGTCTCCTGGGCCTAATTTAAAATTAGGAGGGGTTGGTATATTGTCAAAAAAATTAATATCCTTTTTAAAATAGTTATATCCAAAATAACTATCATCCTCGCTTGACGCACTCCCTTTAATACTAACCTGAATAGGAGAATTAGTTTTACCTATATTAGTATTAGATGAAGCTGGAGATTGACTTTTAAGTTCAGTTCGAATTGCATCTAGTTGATCATTACTAAGTTTATTTAAATCAGTCATTGATACTTGAGCAAAAACTATATTTAAAAAAAGCAAAAGGATAATATTTATGTTTTTCATGTTTTAAATTTAGTTTTAAATAGTTCTTTTACAAATAGATTATATAGATAGCCATCTATCATTTTTTAATGTCCATTTAATTGTTTTTTCAAGTCTTTCAAATGCAGAACAAGGTTTCCAGCCCATTTTAGCCATTTTTGACCCATCTAATGCATAGCGTAAATCATGTCCTGGTCTTTGTGAATGAAAATCAACCATTTGATATTTTAATTCCTTATTTTGTACGTTAGAAATAAACTCTGCTAATTGAAGATTATCAATTTCATCTTTTCCAACAATATTAAATTTTTGGCATTTTGCTCCAGTTTCATCAGCATCCATAGAAGATATATTAGACTTATACAAAAACAATAGTGCATTTGCTACATCTTCTGCATGAATATAGTGCCTAGAACCTGCAATAGTTTTTTCTGCATTTGCATGAATAGTCACTATTTCATCATCTCTAACTTTTTTGATAACCATTGGGATATATTTTTCAGGATTTTGTCTCTCTCCGAATACGTTCATTGTATGTGTTATTAATGAAGGTAATCCGTATGTATTTTCAAAAGCTACTACCAGTTCTTCTCCTCCTGCTTTAGTAGCAGAATAAGGATTGGTAGAATTATATCTATCATTTTCTCTATAATTGACCCCTTTTGGTGCCGGCCCAAAAACTTCGTCTGTGCTAAAATAAGCAAATCTTTCTAGATTACTTAACTTTCTGGCATAATCTAAAATATGAGCTGTTCCTACAATATTATCCATGACAAATTCTAATGGATAAGCAATAGATCTATCTACATGAGATCCTGCTGCAAGATGACTAATGTAGTCTACTTTCCCGATTGTGGAAGAAATTTCCGGATTTAACTCTGCCTTCAAATCATGATGAATTACTCTGACTCTTTTTTGTTCAGATACAGGGTAAGCACTTACAACCTCATTTAATCTATTCAAATTTCCACTAAAGTCTAAGCGGTCTAGCGTAATAATTTCCCAATCTGTCGTAGATAAAATTTTATCGACAAGATGGTGGGCAATAAACCCTGCACCACCTGTTATTAGTATCTTCTTACTCATTATTATCTTTTCTCTAGAGCTTCACGAATGCGATTTTGTTGTGTTTTTAGGTCCAAAAATTTCATAGATTTTATATATAATTAACTGATTAATATTCCTGTTAAAAGTTAATTTGTACTAAAAAAGTGATAAAATTTATAGAAAAAAATGCTAAAAAAATACCTTATAAGGAAAAAAAATTTCATTCTCTTAGTATTTTTATTAAATATAGCTTTAGCTCAAGATAGTAAGATTAGAATTAATACTACTTTTAATCCTTCAAATTCAACATACTGGTGGTTAGAAAAAAATAATTTTGGCATACAACCAGAAAAAATAGCTTTTTTTATTAATTGGGAATTTCAAAAATCTAATACAGAGTATGTAGTAAATTTATTTAATCAAAATTTTGGTCAAAAAGTATATTTTAATCAAACCTTTATTAAGCATAATTTTTCAGATAAAACTTTTTTACGAGCAGGTAGATACTACAGAGATTTTAGTACATACTTAAATGACGAATTAAGCTCAGGATCAATGTTAGTTAGCACTAATGCACGACCAATAGATAAAATTGGATTCGTAACATCAATAGAGATGAAAAGAAATAAAAAATTCAATTTCAAATTTGGTATGTCCCATGGTTTTTTTGAAAAAGAAAATTATTACCCAAAAGCTCCATTTTTACATGAAAAATTTTTATATCTAAATATTAATAAAAAAAATTATGAATATGGATTTGGTTTTGTTCATGAAGCAATGTGGGGAGGAACCACAGTGGAAGGCTTGGGTGCTGGACCGCAACCCAGTACTTTCAGAGATTTTTTGAAAATAATGTTGTCAGCAGATGGCCCAGATGACGGAGGGAAACATCCTAACGCCCTTGGAAGTCATCTTGGAATATGGGATTTTTATTTTTTATTGCATGATAATAAGAAGGTTTTAAAGTTTTACTATCAACATTATTTTGAAGATACAAGCAGCCTAAGGTTTGCCAATAAAACTGATGGATTATGGGGCCTGGAATTAACAAACTATATTCCTAATACTAATCTTTTATTTGAATATCTTAATACCTCTAATGCATATCTAAATCCCCCATATCAAGGCGATCGATACTATTGGAACTACCAATATCGTTTAGGCTGGAAACATAATGGAAATATTCTTGGTAATCCGTTCGTTAATACATATAGAACTGATAATAGCAACTACCTTCAATTCGCAGATTTAACCAAATTGATTCATTTAGGAATTGATGGAGAATATTCTTCTTTTTTCTACAAAATGAAAGCTTCTAGACGAATTAATACCCATGATATTATTAGATATAAAATAGAATTGGGAAAATCAATCAATAAAAGAATTAAAATGAGCTTATTTAGTGTTAATGATTCGAATGGTAATGGATTAGGTTTATCTATTTTTTCCTCATTTTAATGTGCTATAAAACCCGCGCCGCCAGTAATTAAAATCTTTTTACTCATTTTCTCCTTCTAGATATTTTGTAATCCATGAATGTACATCTTGTAAAGGTTCCCAATTTAATAATTTTTTTGCTTTATTGTTATCTGCAAGTGTTTCAAATGGTTCTGCTACAGGATCAATATATCTTATTTCATCACTAATATATGATGCAACTTGATTAATTGAACAATTATCACCATTACCAATATTAATAATTTCGCCAAAATTTTGAATTTTAGCTTTTGATGCCAAAATATTGGCCCTAACGACATCTCCAACATAAGTAAAATCTCTTCTTTGATTCCCATCTCCTCTAATAGTCAATGGGATATTTTTTGATTTTTGAAAAAGAAAAATTCCTATAACTAATGAATAAGCTCCATCAATATTTTGTTTCTCTCCATAAACATTAAAGTATCTTAAAGATATGGTTTCCAAATTATATACTTGAGAGAATGTTTTACAAAGAATCTCCCCGTATAATTTTTGTGCTCCGTAAGGAGACATAGGGTTTGTATCAAGCTCTTCATTTTGTGGTAACAGGTTAGAGTCACCATAAACAGATGAAGAACTACTATAAACGAATCTTCTTACTTGTGCATCTACTGATGCTTTTAAAATATTTACTAAACCTATAGTGTTATTTTTTTCATATTTTATTGGATTCTTAATTGAAGGTTGTACTCTTGCAATACACGCTAGGTGGAAAACCGTATCAGCACCCTTAAGTATGTCAACTAAATTTTCAAATTTGGTTGAATCTGAAAGATCCATATTATGATATGTTGCCTTAGGATTACAATTCTCTTTTTTACCTGATATAAAATTATCAATGACATATACTGTTTGACCACTATTAATCAGTTTGTCAACCAAATTTGATCCGATAAATCCTGCGCCGCCTGTAACAACATATTTCATTTTTTTTCTTGAATTGTTTTAATAATTAAACTTAGGTCATCTTGAGATAAATATGGATGCATTGGAAGGCTAATAATTGTACTTGACAGTAGTTCTGAAACAGGAAGATCGCCTTTTTGATATTTGAGATATTTAAAAGCTTTCATCAAATGGATTGGAAATTTATAATAAATAACAGATGGAATTTTTTTATTGGAAATTCTTTCAATTAAACTTTCTCTTTTTTCTTCAGATCCTAAAGTAATTGAAAATAACGCATGAGCTGACTGATAGTTTTTGGGATGGTATTGGGC
>MDTB01212504.1_pt1 | contig 14196 bp, 15 predicted proteins | sample 811161 | NCBI WGS metagenome assembly MDTB01 (sample SAMN05326650, study PRJNA326480) | marine metagenome | isolation source: seawater | place: Mediterranean Sea | collected 2009
ATAGAAAAATGTAGAAAACCAATAGGAATGCAAGATCAGTATTCAACAGCATTTGGAGGATTAAACAAAATTGAATTTTTTAAAAATAAAAGGATTAAAGTTTCAAAAATAAACATCAAATGCGATAGAGTAAATTTATTTAAAAAAAGCTTATTGTTATTTTATACTGGAATAAACAGAAAAGCAGATAAAATCCTTCACAAAATTAAGAAAAAGGGAACACAATTTGTTAATCACGATCGATTGCATCATCTAGCAACAAATTTTGAAAAAGAATTAAAGAATGGAGATATAACCAATCTTGGAAATATTTTACATGAAGGCTGGCTTTTAAAAAGAGGTTTAGATAAAAGTGTTTCTTCGTTAAGCTTAGATCAAATATATAATACAGCATTAAATGCTGGAGCTCTAGGAGGTAAAATTTTAGGAGCAGGAGGGGGCGGATTTTTTTTATTTATTGCAAATCCTAAAGATCATAAAAATATCAAAAAAAGATTAAAAAAACTTAAATTTATTAATTTTGAATTAACAGAAGATGGCTCTAAAGTTTTTGAAGTTTAATATGGAAGAAAATAATTTAAGTATTGTCATTCCAACATATAGGAGAGAAAAACAAATAATCCAAATTTTAGATAATTTAAATAATCAAATTGTAGATAATGTTTTTTTAGAGGTAAATATTTGTGATAGTTATAGTAATTATAAAAATCATATTTTTCAAAATTACAAAAAAAATATTAATATTAAATATTTTAATATTAAAGACAATATTTTATCCTCAAAAAGAAATTTTGGAATTTTAAAATCATCACATAAAAAAATAATTTTGTTGGATGATGATTGTATGCCATGTCAAAATTTCATTAAGTCATATTTACAAGATTTTTCGAATATTACTGAAGAAGTAATTTTATCAGGAACAGTTTACTACCCTGAAGATTACATAAAAAAAAATAACCATATTAGATTTAAGCAATCAAGGCATTTTACCTCAAAAGATATTGTTAAAAACAAACAATTGCAACCAGATAAGATAGTTGCAATGAATATGGGTTTTATTAATTCAAAAAAAATACAGAGTATTGGTTTATTCAATGAAAATTTTACAGGATATGGATTTGAAGATTATGAATTTGGATATCGATATTTATCAAATGGATTTAAATTACAACAGTCTCATGCAGCAATTATACACGATGAAGGCTACCCGGAAATTAATAATTACATAAAAAAATACTATTATTTAGGCAAGAGTGGAATGGAAAACTTACTATTAATTAATTTTCAGGCAGCTAAAAAAACAATTTTCTACAAAATAGAGTCTAATTTATTATTTAAAATGATCATAAAAATTTATAAAATTAAAAAAATTTTATCATTGATAGAAAAGATTATATCAAAATTAGATAAATTTGATAAAGTCTACATTCCTTTTGTATTTAATTTTTTAAGATTAGCAGCTTATACAAGGGGTTGTATTGATAGAAATATTACAAATATAAAATTAAAACAAAATAATTGGTATGAATAATTTTTTCGAAAACAGGATTATATTAATAACAGGTGGTACAGGTTCTTTTGGAAATGCGATGACAAAAGAACTTTTAAAAATGTCACCAAAAGAAATAAGAATCTTTAGTAGAGATGAAAAAAAACAAGATGACATGCGTAAAAATTTCAAAAATAAAAAAATTAAATTTGTCATAGGTGATATACGCGACCAAAAAAGTATAGAACAAGCTGTAATAGGAGTTGATTATATTTTTCACGCAGCTGCTTTAAAGCAAGTCCCATCCTGTGAATTTTATCCAATGGAAGCTGTTAAAACAAATATTTTAGGAATTGATAATTTATTAAATGAAGCAATTAAAAATGATGTAAAAAAAATTATATGTCTAAGTACTGATAAAGCAGTTTATCCAATTAATGCTATGGGCGTATCAAAATCAATGATGGAAAAAGTAATAGTAGCAAGATCAAGAATATCAAAAAAAACCAAAATTTGTATAACACGATATGGAAATGTCATATACTCCAGAGGTTCTGTTATACCTTTGTTTATTAAACTTCTTCACGAAAAAAAACCGCTAACAGTTACAAATTTCAATATGACAAGATTTTTAATGAGTATGGATGAAGCTATAAATTTGGTAATGTTTGCTTTTAAAAATGGAAAAAATGGTGATATTTTTATAAGAAAATCTCCTGCAGCTACTATTAAAACCATAATAGACGCAATTGGTAAAATTTATAAAAAAAAAATTATGGTTAAAAAAATTGGAGTAAGACACGGTGAAAAAACACATGAAACACTTTTAACAAAAGAAGAATTAAAACAATCTAAAGATTATAAAGAATATTTTAAAATTGTATCTGATAATAGAGATTTAAATTATGAAAAATATTACTCAAATGGCATGAAAAATTCTCAAAAAATCGAAGATTATACGTCTAGAAATACAAAAAGACTTAATGTTATTCAAACTGTAAAAATAATAAAAAATATAATCGATAAAAAAGATTTTATAAATTAATGGAAATTGCTGTAACAGGTGCAAATGGTTTTATCGCAAAAAATTTCATTTATAGTTTTGTAGGTAACAAAAGATTTAATATAAATAGAATAACTCGTGCAACCTCCAAAGATCAAACCAAAAAAATTTTAAATAAATGTAAAATTTTATATCATTTTGCTGGCGTTAATAGACCTGATAAAAAAAAAAATTTAAAAAAGATAATTTTGAATTAACAAAATTTATTTGTGATTATTTAAAAGAAAAAAAAATAAAAACTCAAATTATATTTTCTTCAAGTATTCAAGTTAATAAAAATAATGCTTATGGTAATTCAAAAAGAAAATGTGAAAAATTACTTTTAGATTTAAAAAAAAAAAATGGAAACAATATCTTTATCTTGAGAATGCCTAATATTTTTGGCAAATGGTCAAGACCAAATTATAATTCTGTTGTAGCTACTTTCTGCCATAATATAGCAAGAAATAAAAAAGTTTATATATCAGATCCTAATTCTATTATTAATTTACTATACGTTGATGATCTGGTGGTCAAATTAAAAGAATATACAAAAATTCGATCAGACAAAAAAATGATTGATTGTATAAAGCCAAATGATAAAATTACGTTAAAACAACTCTATAATAAAATAAATAGTTTTCAAATAAATAGGACTAAGAAAATTATTGGAAAAATTTCCAAAGGCCTAAATAAAAATTTATACTCAACCTATATAAGTTTTCTCCCCCCAAAAAAAATTACATACAATATTGAAAAAAAAAAATGACTCCAGAGGTTCATTTGTAGAATTTTATAAAAATGATGACACTGGACAAGTTTCTTTTTTTATAGCAAAAAAAGGAAAAATTAGAGGTCATCATTTTCACCATTCAAAAGTTGAAAAATTTTTAGTTGTGCAAGGTAAAGCTATTTTCAATATGTTTGATATATCAACCAAAAAAAAACTTAGTTTTAAATTAGATGATAAAAATTTAAAAATTGTAGAAAGTATTCCAGGTTATCAACATTATATAAAAAATGTTGGTAATTCTGATTTAATTGTTTTGTTGTGGAGTAACGAAATTTTTGATGTTAAGAAGCCCGATACATATAAAATATGAAAAAACTGAAAATTATAACAATTTTAGGAACCAGACCAGAAATTATAAGATTATCTAAATTAATTAAATTACTCGATAAAGAAGTAGATCACAAACTCCTTCACACGGGACAAAACTATGATTATGAATTAAATCAAATTTTTTTTAACGATTTAGGAATAAACAAACCTAAATTTCAGCTATCTATAAAAAAAAATAAAAGTGCTGTAGAAAATATTTCAAAAATTCTTACTAACGTAGAAAAAATTTTTATCAAAGAAAGGCCTGATGCTGCGATTGTTCTTGGAGATACAAATAGTTGCTTGTCTGCATATGCTGCAAAAAGGTTAAAAATTCCCATTTTTCATATTGAAGCTGGTAACCGATGTTATGATCAAAGAGTACCAGAAGAGATTAATAGAAGAATTATTGATCATATATCAGACATAAATATAACATACAGTGAAAGAGCAAAAGAAAATTTGTTAAGAGAAAATATTTCTCCGGATACAATTTTTAAAATAGGCTCACCTTTATACGAAGTATATCAATCCTATTTAGAAGATATTAATGACTCAAAAATTCTCAAAAAGCTGTCATTAGAAAAAGAAAAATATTTTCTTATAAGTGTTCATAGGGAAGAAAATTTAGATAATAAAAATAATTTTGATAAATTTTTAAATCTTTTGTTTTATCTAGAAAAAAGAAATAAAGAAAAAATTATTGTTTCCACACATCCAAGAACAATAAAAAGATTAAAAAAAATTGATATAAAAAGATTTAATAAAATAATATTTGCAAAACCGTTCTCTTATACTGACTATTGCAGTTTACAAGTGAATTCCAAAATAGTTTTTTCTGATAGTGGTTCAATAACTGAAGAGGCTAATATAATGAAATTCAAAGCTATAAATTTAAGAAATACCAATGAAAGACAAGAAGGTATGAATTATGGAGCTGTGCCTATGGTTCACTTTAACATAGAAAGAATTAAAAATTTAATTCAATATTTTGAAAACAAAAAAAGTGATACAGATATAATTAAAGATTATGTGTCTCCAAATTTTTCAAAAATATTTTATACTATTTTAATTAGTTATATTGATTATGTGAATCAAAATACTTGGAAAAAATAAGTTTGAATTAAAGTGAAAATTCTATTTTTTACACAATATTTTTGGCCTGAAAATTTTAGGATAAATGAACTTGTTCATTTTTTATCTAAAAAAAAAAGTCTTGTACTAACATCTTATCCTAGTTACCCACAAAAAAAAAAATTTGATAAAAACAAATACTTAAGAAAAAAGTTTTTCTTTAAAAATTGTGAAATAAAAAGAGTTCCAGTTTATCTGAGAAATAGTACAAATTTATCAATAATTTTAAATTACATTACTTTTTTTTTTAGCTCTTTTGTAATTGGTTTTTTTAAGATTTTTAAAAAAAATTTTGATGTAATTTTTGTGTTCTGCCCATCTCCAATTCTTAATGCAATACCAGCAATTATATTTAAGAAATTATTTAAAAAAAAAAATTGTAATTTGGGTTTTAGATTTATGGCCTGATACAATTGTGGATTTAAAATTTGTAAATAACAAATTTTTAATTTGGATTATGAGATCATTGGTAATTTATATATACAATAATAGTGATTTGATTTTAGCTCAATCTAAGCCTGTGAGAAATTCAATTAACAAATTAACAAAAAGTAAATGTATATATTTTCCTTCATGGTCAGAGGAGATAAATAAAGATAAAAAAAAACCAAAAGAAATAAAAAAAAACAATAAATTAAAGATTTTATTTGCTGGAAATATAGGTGAGGCACAATCTTTTGAAACCATGGTTAAATGTGCAAAATCACTAAAGAAAATCAATATTATTGAATGGATTGTGGTGGGAGATGGTAGGTGGAAAAAAGAATTAGAGTCTTCAATTAAATTAAATAATTTAGAGGATGATTTTCAATTAATAAATAGCGTGCCTCTAAATAAAATAAACAAATATTTTAATTGTGCAGATGCACTCTATTTGAGTTTAAAAAATAATAAAACTTTTAAAAAAACTATACCTGGAAAATTACAAACTTATATGAGTACAGGAAAACCAATAATTGCATCGATCTCAGGTGAGGCAAAAAAAATCATTAACAAAGCAAAATGTGGTTTTGTAAGTAATGCAGAAAACCACAAATTGCTTAAAAAAAATATAATCAAGTTTGCTAAACTTAACTATAAGCAGAGAAAAAAACTGGGTATGAATGGAAAAAAGTTTTCTAACATTTTTTTTTCAAAAAAAAAGATAATCAAAAATTTAGAAAATGAAATTAAGTTAATGTTAAATTAAATATTAATTATTTATAAAAAGTGTAAAATTATTAAATGATAAACAGCATTGATAAATTAGCCTGCTATTTAATAATTTTAATGCCAATTTTTTTAGTTACTGGACCATTTTTATCAGATTTATCTGTAGTAATTATTGATCTCACTTTTTTATTTATTATTTTTAAAGAAAAAAACTTTTTTTACTTAATAATAAATATTTTAAGTTTTTAATGATTTTATGGATTTATTTTTCAGTAAGATCTTTGTTTGCTGACGACATTTTTTTATCATTTAAAAGTTCTTTCTTTTACTTAAGATTTATTTTTTTAATATGGGCAATATCATTTTTTTTAGAAAGAAATAAAAATTTATTTGATAAATTCTCAAAGTTTTTCATGGTTGTAATTTGTTTTGTTATTTTAGATGCAATATTGCAATACATTACTGGGATAAATATACTTGGTTTTAAGACTCAAACTCCAGACAAATTAAATGGTCTTTTTAATGACGAGGCTATTCTAGGAAGTTATTTAGTGAGATTTACTCCACTTATATTTGCGGTATTGTATTGTTATTTTGACACAAAAAAATATCCAATGTTTTACTTGATTGTGTTGACTTTTCTAGGATTTGGAATTTTTATTTCTGGCTCACGATCATCAATATTTTTATTTATAATTTTTAGTATTTTATTTTTTTTAGTAAACATAAATTTACGAAAAATTATAATCATTTGTTTTTTAACAATCTTGATAGTAATAGCTTCGTTATCTCAGTTAAGCAACAAGGTTTCTCATTCAATATATTATAATTTTTTTGATCCTATTCGAACTATATTTTTTGAAACAAATAATGAAAATAATTTTGACAACAAAAAAATATATATGTTTACACAAGTTTATGATTCTCACTATAATACAGCATATAATATGTATTTGGATAACAAGTTATTCGGAGTTGGTACAAAAATGTATAGAAAATTATGTCGAGATGAAAAATATTATGTAAATCAATTTAGCTGCACAACCCATCCTCATAATTTTTATTTTCAACAATTAGCTGAAAATGGATTAATTGGTTTTTTGGGAATTTTGATAATTTTTACTTATACATTAATAAGTTTATTTAAAAAAATTTACTATGTTAATTTTAAAAAAAATAACATTATAGAGTTTTCCTCGACTATGATTTTAATAGGATTATTCATTAATTTTTGGCCTATAGTTCCTTCAGGAAATTTTTTTAACAATTGGCTGTCTATTATAATTTTTTTTCCAATAGGTTTTTTAAAATATTTTTTAAACAGAAAAATTTAGAATGTTAGAGATTTTTATAATTTTTATATCATTAAATATTCTGATTTTGATGTCTTATGATTATTTAGCAAAAATTGTTAATGTATATGATTTTCCAAATAAAAGAAAAATTCATAAAGTAAAAACACCAATAATAGGCGGTGTTATTTTGCTGATTAACTTCATCACCTTAGTAATATTATTAGAGTTTAAAATCATAGATAATTTATCAATCATCTATATTTTTGAGAGTAAATTTAATTATTATTTATTTTCTTTGTCAGTATTATTAATTTTTTTTTTGGGATTTATTGATGATAAAATTGATATAAGTCCAAATTTAAAATTATTTTGCCTGTTTGTAATTATTAGTTCTGTTCAATTTTTTGATAATTCAATTTTAATAACAGAAATACGTTTCTCATTTATGGACAATTTAATATATTTAGGCAAATACTCATTTTTATTCACTACACTTTGTTTTTTATTATTTGTGAATGCCTGCAATATGTTTGATGGCATTAATCTTCAATCATGTCTGTATTATTTAATTTTATTACTTTACTTAATCTTGTTAGATGGTCAAAATTTATTTTTAATTGTTATGATTATATCAATATTTATTGTTTGCATTTTGAATTCAAAAGGAAAAATATTTTTGGGGGATGGTGGAGTTTTTTTATGTTCATTTATCATAGCTTATTTCATAGTAAAAAATTACAACATGAAAGTTATAGATTATTCAGATCAAATTTTTATACTTATGATGGTCCCTGGAATAGATATGTTAAGATTATTTTTATTTAGAATATTTAAAAAAAAAAATCCATTTAGACCTGATAATTTACATATTCATCATATACTTTTGAAAAGATTTACTTATCTACAAACAATCTTAATAATATTTTTATCGGTTAATATTCCAATAATTTTATCATTTTTTGACGTTTCTAGTTTTTTTATAATCTTAGCTTTTCTATTTTCATATTTTTTTTTAGCATTAAATCATCTAAAAAAAGGTTAATCTAAATTTAATACCTATGATAATTGATACAATAAGTTTTTTACTTATAACATATATAAGTTTATGTTCTTTTATTGGATTTGGAATTTTAATAAACTCAATATTATTTAAAGAAAATATTACAATAAATATATTTAATAACTTTTTTTTAAGTTTGGTTTTTATTATTCCATTATCAGTGGTCTATTATATTTTTATTGGTAATCATAAACTTATAAATATTTTTATATTATTAATTGGTTTTTTTATTTTTTTAAAAAAATCTAACTATAATGATATTAAATTCATATCATTTGTAACAATTTTATTTTTTATAGGTTTACTGATTTCAAAATCACATGAGGATTTCTCAGTCTATCACTTTCAACACATTGTTGAACTTTCAGATGGAAATCTAAAATTTGGTTTATCTAATTTAGATACAAGATATTTTTATTCATCAATATACAGTTATGTTCAAACTTTATTTAGATTTTATTATTTTGAATACAATCTTATAAATATTCCAAGTTATATAATTTTTTTATCATTAATAGGATATTTATTTAGAGAAATTCAAAGAAATAATAATAATTTTATTAATACTTTTTTTTTAATAATAATTATTTTTAAATTTAAAAGATTCTCTGAATTTGGATATGACTATATAGGGCAATTCATTTTAATATATTTGTTTTCAGAATTTATTTATAAAAAAAGATTAAATTCTATAGTTTTAAATGCCAAGTTAATTTTAATTTACACAACAACAGTAATGATAAAAATTACCAATATATATTTTTTACCTTTCTTAATAATAAAATTTTTTTTTAAAAAAAAACCTCTTGATACTTTAAAAATATTTAAAACCAAGATGTTAATTTTACCATTTTTGATGTTAATTTTTATATTTACAATTAATAGTTTTTTAAAAACTGGCTGTTTTAATTACTTATTAAAAAAAACTTGTATTTCATCAGCCAAACATTCTTGGGTCTTAGAGTATGATCAAATTGAGTTTTCAAAAAAACTTTCAAAAAACTGGTCGAGAGGATTTTATCACCAAACAGAGAACAAGTATAAAGAAGAGGATTATAATAAAAATTTTAAGTGGGTTATTAATTGGATGAATGGACATTTTTTAATTAAAATTTTTCCATTTATATTATTATTAATTTTTATGCTTTTAATTATAAGATTTTTTATTTTTAAAAAAAGATCATTGATTAAAAGTAACGATAAGCTTTGTCTTTTAGCATCTTTTTTGGCTATATTAATTTGGTTAATTAATTTTCCACAATATAGATTTGGATTTACTGCTGTTATAATTTTTGTATTTCTTATATTTGAATTATTTTTAAATATTCCAGAAAAATTTCAAAAAAAAAGATTTATAGGTATTTTATTAATTGGAACTATTTTTTTCAATTTATCTAATTTATCTAGAATATCATCTGAAATAAAAAGAGAAGATGTATACAATTTTAACAACTTTCCATGGTTTGCTAAGCCGCCAGCCTATTTTAAAAAAGAGGTATCAAATAATTCTAAATATTTAAGGTCAAAGAAAGGAAATAATTTTTGGAGAACTTGTTTCAATGCTCATTTAATTTGTGTAAATCATGACGATAAAATCGATATAAAAAAGAAAAATAGATTAGTTTATATTAGTAAAAATTAATATTTTAATATTTGAAATCTTTCATTTTTGTTTGGATTATTAAGAATATATTCAAGTTTATTGAAGATAATATAAATGGAAAAAAATAGTTTTTTTTTTTTCTAAAATAATAATCTATTACTTTTTGAATATTTTGGACTGGTGTAATATGATCACGTGAATGGCTTAAGTCTTTTTCTTTAAAGTTTTTCCAGCCGTAAGTTTTTTTTTGTTTAAAATAGTATAAATATTGCAACAATCTCCATGTTATTCCTGGGTCACAGGGTAAGGCAATTGATAAAATTGAGTTAATTTTTAATGATGGTAAAAGTTTTAAAAAATTTTTTTCAAACTCTTTAAAATGTTCAAAGCTATGAGATGCAATAAGTCTTGTATATTTTTTTTTTGGTAAATTCAATTTTTTATAATTGATAAATTTAAAGGAAATTTTTTTATATTCTTTTGATAATTCAAGTATTCCTTTTTTATATTTAATATCATCAACAATTGTATATTCCTTAATACTTTTAGCATCCATGTAATTGAGATGTGGTTTAGCTCCTCCACCAATTTCGATTAAGTATTTATTATATTTTTTTTCAACACCAATGTCTAAAATTTTGTGGTTAAAATAATAAAGTATCTTAGCCAAACCTTTATAATTAGTCTCTAAATAATTATTTTTTTTTGTAAACATTATTATTTATTTTTGCTATTGAAAATTTTTTCATTATTTTATCCACTTATAATAAAAAATTTTATATAAAGCTATTATACCATCCTTAAAGCTAATTTTTTTACCTTCTTCATATGTTCTTCCATTATAACTAATTCCTACTTCGAAAAATTTTAAATTTTTTCTTGCAAGTTTCATTACAATCTCAATTTCAATTGCAAAAGTTTTTTCTGATAATTTTAATGATTTAAAAATTTTTGATCTAACTAATTTATATCCAGTTTCAACATCTGAAAAATTGATATTAGTCAAAATACTAACTAATAAACTTAATATAAAATTTGCAAACCTGTTTTTAAAATACAAAATTCGTTTTGCTCCTCCCCCTTGAAACCTTGAACCAAAAACTACATCTGCATTAAATTTTAAAGCAGGTAAAAATAATTTTTCATAGTCTGAGGGATCATATTCTAAATCTGCATCTTGAATTAATAAGTACTCACCATTTACTTCATTTAATGAATTGATTATTGCAGCTCCTTTTCCACAATTCTCTTTATTTTCTATTAGTTTGTCATACAGATGGGTATTTTGTTTAATTAATTCTATAGTCTTATCTGTAGATGCGTCATCACTTATTATAATTTCTAAATCGTAATTTTTTTTTTGTAGATTTACTTTCTTAAGTATTTCTAATATATACTTTTCTTCATTAAATACTGGAATTATAATAGATATTTTCATTTCTAAATTATCAATAATTTAAATTATATATCTTACAATCATGATTTATGAAACGAAATGGCTAATTTTCTAAATTATTAAAAAAAATATGATAAACAATCTTAATGAAAGAAAATATCTTATTGACAGGGGGAGCTGGATATATTGGTAGTCACGTTACCAATTTATTAATTGATAAAGGTTATTCGGTTACGGTTTTAGACAGCTTGATTACTGGACATAAAGATTTAGTGAACAAAAAAGCTAAATTGGTAATAAGTGATATTAGTAATGTTAAAAGAATTTCGAAATTACTAAAAAAGCAAAATTTTGACATAGTTCTTCACTTTGCAGGCCTCATTAGAGTTGATGAGTCTGTAAAAATTCCTAAAAAATATTTGAATAATAATTTTAATAAATCTAAAATATTTCTTAAGTTGTGTTATGAAAATGGCATAAATAAAGTGATATTTTCTTCAACCGCATCAGTTTATGGAAATTCAAAAAAACCAAAGGTGAGTGAAAAAGATAGAGTTAAGCCAACGAACCCATATGCGCGTTCTAAAATTTTGTTTGAAAAATATTTATTAAAGACTTCTAAAACTCATAATATAAAATTTGTGATTTTGAGATATTTTAATGTTGCTGGAGCTGATTTAAAATCTAGAACAGGTCTAATTTCAAAATACTCAACTCACCTAATTAAAATTGCATGTGAAGTAGCTGTGAATAAAAGAAAAAAATTAGTTATAAATGGATCTAATTATAACACAGCAGATGGCACACCTGTCAGAGATTATATTCATGTTTCTGACCTAGCTGACATACATCTTATTTCAACAAAATATCTTTTGAATAAAGGAATGTCTCAAATATTTAATTGTGGTTATGGCAAAGGTTTTTCAGTAAAACAGGTTATTGAGACAATGAATAAAATTATAAAAAGAGAATTACCCATAACAATAGGTAAAAGAAGAAAAGGAGATGTTGGCAAAATAGTTGCAAATACTAATAAATTTAAAAAATTTTTTTCTTGGAAACCAAAATTTAATTCACTTGAATTAATTATTAGCTCAGCATTACAATGGGAAAAAAAGTTACTCAAAATAAATAAAAATTAGGATGAAAAAAAATTTATTAATTGTAACTGGAGGAGCAGGTTTTGTTGGTTCAAATCTAATTTCTTATTTTTTAAAAGAAACAAATTTTAAAATTATTAGTTTGGATAACTATTCTTCTGGGACTAAAAAAAATCATATTAAAAATAAAAGGGTAAAATATTTAAAATCTGAAACAAAAAATATATCTAAAACTCTAAAAAATTATAAGAGCAGGATACACTCTCTTTTTCATTTTGGTGAATTTGCAAGAATTTATCAAAGTTTTTTAAAAATGAATGAATGTATTAATTCAAATACAATAGGGTCTAATGAAGTTTTTAATTTTTGTTTATCAAATAAAATTAAATTAATTTATTCAGCTACATCAGCAAGTATCGGAAATAATGGTTTAGATAAAAATTTATCTCCTTATGCTTTCACCAAGGCAAAAAATATTGAAATGTTAGAAAATTTAAAAAAATGGTACAAATTCAAATATGAAATTGTATATTTTTACAATGTTTACGGACCAAATCAGATTAAGACTGGAAATATGGCAACTGTAATTGGAATATTTGAAGATCAATTTAGAAAAAATAAACCTTTGTCAATAGTAAGACCGGGAACTCAATCCAGAAGGTTTACACATATAAATGATACAGTAAGTGCCTGTTATTTTGCTTGGAAAAATAATAAATGTTGCCACTACAGTATATCTAGTAGAAAGAGTTACAGTATTATTCAGGTTGCTAAAATGTTTAATACAAAGTTTAAATTTTTGCCTGCAAGACATGGTGAAAGATATGCCTCAGCTCTCACAAACATGAATTTATCAAATAAAGTTTATAAATTATTTGGGACTATTGAACTCAAAGATTACATAAAAAACATAGTTAATAAGAGATAAAATCCTGTTAATTCCCTGTTTACAATGAAAATTAAAAAGGTATAACACTATCGCCGGTAATTATTGCGTAGGTGTTATACCCGATCCCATTTCGAACTCGGAAGTCAAGCCCTTCAGCGCCAATGGTACTTTGTCTTAAGACATGGAAGAGTAGGACGTTGCCGGCATTAAAAAAAAAGTTATGAAAATTAAAAGTTCACTTAAATCTATAAAAAAAAGAGATCTAAACTCCAAGTTAGTAAGAAGAAGAGGCAGGGTTTACGTGATAAATAAAACAAATCCTAAATTTAAAGCAAGACAGAAGTAATTTTTATGGATAATGAAAACCATAAAAATACTTGGAAAAATTTTACAAAACTTGTGTTATGGGGAACTGTCGCTGTCATTGGAGTTTTAGTTTTAATGTCAATATTCTTATTATAAGATTAACAAATGAAGATTGCTTCCGTACGAGAAAATCTAAAAGTCGAAAAACGTATAACAATTACCCCTGAGATTGCAAAAAAATACATATCACTTGGTCTTGATGTTTTTTTATCTGAAAATTATGGAAGTCATTTAGGCATTAAAGACGAAGAGTATAAAGAATTAGGTGTGACGATTTCAGAAGATGAAAATAAAATCATAAATAGCGCAGATATAATTGTTCAGTTAGGTTTACTAGATAATAACAAAAGTTTTTTATTAAAAGAAAAGCAAACATTTATTGGTGTTTTAAATCCATATGAAAATAAAGACAAAATAAACGAATTAGTTAAAAAAAATATCAATACTTTCTCACTTGAACTACTTCCAAGAATAACAAGAGCTCAATCTATGGATATACTATCGTCCCAAGCAAACCTTGCAGGTTATAAAGCTGTAGTAGAGTCGTTTGCTCATTTTGAAAAAGCAA
>MDTB01125418.1_pt1 | contig 14194 bp, 8 predicted proteins | sample 811161 | NCBI WGS metagenome assembly MDTB01 (sample SAMN05326650, study PRJNA326480) | marine metagenome | isolation source: seawater | place: Mediterranean Sea | collected 2009
ACAAGATGCAGGTGGAGGGGTAGGTCAAATTTCAGTTAGTAATTCGGCTGGAACACAAACTTTATCTGAAGTGGGTGCAACTACGAGTATAGCAAGTATTAATGCTGCTCCACCTCCACCAATTATTTTATCAGCTGCTGAAATTCAGGCAAATTATGGTTCAGCATTAGCCGTATTACCTCCAACTCCAGCAGTAGCTCCTCAACCTCAATCACCCCCTCCGCCAGAAGAACAACAACAAGAAGAAAGCACTCAGGAGGATGAAGAAAACTCTGAAGAGTCCTCAGAAGAAGTAGAAGGAGAAGGAGAAGGAGAAACAGCGGAAGAAGAAGGGGAAAGTGTTGCTGAAGGAGAAGAGGTTTCTGAGACTGAAGTTGAAGAGTTAGCTGAAGGTGAAACAGAAGAATTAGGTGAGGAAGTTCCTGAAGAAGAATCAGTTGAAGCAATTGATGAAAGTGCAGCTAATGAAGCATTTGAAACAGCAATGGCTGACGGTGCAACACCTGAAGAGGCTATGGCAGAAGCAGCTGCAGCAGGTGGTTTCGAAGAAGCAATTGATACTGAAAATAACGTGGCTGGAGAACCACTTTCAGATGGATTGCCTGGTGACCCATTTGGTGGAAATCTAGGAGAATCTTTTGGGGGAGATCAAGGAGAAGCTTTTGGAGAAGAAACACTTGATATTCCAGGAGGAGAACCAGGTGGAGCATTTGGAGGTGAAATATTTGCTGTTCCAGGAGGAGATTTTGGAGGAAATGCATTTGGGACTGGTTCAGCTGCTTTTGGAGTAGGAAATTTTGGTGGAGGTATATCAATTATGGGTGGACCTTCAAATGAAACTTTTGGTCCAACAGATATTTTTTCTGGAGTAATGTTTGGAGCAGATTTAGGTGGAGAATTTTTTGGAAGTGAATTAATGGTTGAATCAATATTTGATTCAATTATTGAATATGAAGAAAGTTTTGAAGAAAGTTATATAGAAACCTTTTATGAGGACGCTTCATTATATGAAACTTATGAAGAACCTTCAGAAGAAGAGGCTGAGGAAGAAAGTTCATCTGAAGAAAGTTCATCTGAAGAAAGTTCTGGCTCATCAATAACAGGTACTGTATTAGCTGATACTCTTGTTGGAACCAGCGAAGCAGATACAATTTATGGCTTGGATGGAGAAGATACAATTACTGGTTTAGCTGGGAATGATATTATTTATGGTGGGATGATGGATGATAATATAAGAGGGGGAGATGATAATGATACTTTATATGGAGATTTAGGTGATGATGAAATTTATGGCAACGATGGAGATGATCAAATTAAGGGAGGTGACGGTGGCGATATATTATATGGCGATTCTGGTGATGATATAATATCCGGAGGATCTGGAACGGATGCAATATATGGAAAAACTGGAAAAGATACAATAACAGGTGGTTTAGGAAATGATGTAATTTATGGTGGGCTCGGAGAAGATAAAATTACTGGGGGTGGAGGTATTGATACTATTTATGGTGGTGATTCAAATGATCAATTTATTTATACTGAATTAATTGATGCAGGTGATGTTATTTATGACTTTACTACCGGTGATACTATGGTTTTTGTTTATGAACCAGCCCACCCTTATTATAATAGAACTGGATATATAGAAGTTGTATCAGCCGCCAAAATATGGGATCCTTGGACAGAAAATGCAGGTACTTCTTTACCAACGGTTATTAACTTTACTTTAGAATTTGATGATATTCCAAATGACGATTTTTCTCTACCTGTAGAGGTAAGCAAAGCTTTTGATTTTCAATTTTATGATTCTTACAATTATTATGATATGACTGACTCTGTCCAAAATGAGTTTATAATTGTAACTGGAGATGGACATGACACAGCATTTTTTCACTGGAAAGATAGTGATATGGATGGTGGTTTTTATTATGATGATACAGAACTTACAATGATGGCCATTTTAGAAGAATTTGATAATGATTCATTTACTGGAACTGAAATAACGACTTCAGTTTTATAAATTTAATATTTATAATTAATAATTTAAAACTATGAAATTTTGGTTAAAAATAATTAAAGAAGGTAACGGCTTAGGAGTTTTATTCTTTTTATCACTATTAATTATTACAATGGGACTTTTAAGTCCAATTTTTATCATACATATTTTTAATAGATATATTACCTTTGGATTAGAAGGTACACTTTTTTTTCTTGTTTCTGGAGCAGTATCAGTTGCGATTTTTGAGTTTATATTTAGAAATATTAGACATAATTTTTGTTCAAAGATAATTATTAACCCTATTAAAAGTATAAAGATTAGTATTTTAAAAGCATTTTTCGATAATATATTTCTAAATAAGAAAAAAAGGTTAACTAATGCTAAATTTTTAGAAATTTTAGATGTTAATAACAATATTTATCAAATATTAAACCCTCAAAATCAATCTAATATCTTGGATTCTTTTTTTGCAATTATAATAATAATAATTTTATTTTTATTTAATATGAAATTAGCATCAATTTTTTTATTTATTTTAGTGACAACTTTAATAATACAAAATTTAAATCTTAAAAAAATAAACAATTTTTTAAAGTTAAAACAAAAAAGAAGCATAAAGAATCATAATGTTATTTTTGATATTAAAGATAAAAGTGATTTATTGAAATCAATAAATTCATTCAAATTTATTGGTTCTAATTATTCTAATTTTACTTCGGTTCAACTAAATGACAGTGCAGAAATTTCAAGAATTAATAGTAGTATTAACAATTTTACTCATTTTATAATAATTCTAAATTCAATTATTATAATTGGTATTGGTAGCACTTATGTTGTTAATGGAGATTTCTCAATCGGAACACTTATTGGGTTTAATATTTTTTCAACCAGAGCTCTGCAAATTTCATTAAGTGCTCAAAAATCAATTATTAACTTTAAACAAATTTATCAGTACATGGGCAAAACTCAGGATTTCTTCAAACAAATAAAATCAAATGACTCAGGGATGAAGTTATTAAAAATGAATGGAAATATTGAAATAAAGAATCTTAACTTTAATCATGAAAATAGTTCTACTATGTTATTTAAACGTTTCTCAACAAAATTGGATGAAGGAAAAATTTCATCAATTACAGGTGGTAACGGAACAGGAAAAACAACATTATGTAAGATAATTTTAGGTATAATTCGTCAAGATTCTGGAGAGGTATTAATTGATAGTGTAAATTTACAAAAATTTTCAATGAATTGGTGGACTAATCAAGTTGGCTTTGTTCCTCAAAATACATTTAGTTTGAATGCAACAATTTTTGATAATATAGCAATTGGTAATGAAAAATTAAATGAGGAAGAAATAAGTAGATTAATTGATACTGTTGGTTTAACAAAAGATCTAGAAAAATCTGATTTAAATTTAGATGATCCTATTAGTTCAAATGTTTCTCTAGGAATACATAAAAAAATTCATTTAGCAAGAGTTTTGGCGCTTAACCCAAAAATATTTCTTTTCGATGATCCCCTAGAATCACTTGATATTCAGGGAAAGAAATATGTTAAAAATTTATTATTGTCTTTAAAAAAAGCAAATAAAACAATAATTTGTATGAGTAATGATAATGAAATAATAGATATATCTGATAAGGTAATTAATTTAGATGAATAAAGAACAAAAAAAAAGTTGGAAAAATTGGAATATTGAAGATGAATTAGATTCTGAATATAATTCTAAAAAATCACTTCTGGGTTTTAGATTTAAGTTTTTAATTTTCTTTTTTATTATCATCTCTACATTTTTATTAAACTTAGAAATTCTTGAAGTTTTAAGTTTGGCAGATGGAAAAGTTATTCCTCAAGGAAGAATAAAGTATATTCAGCATCTTGAAGGAGGAATTGTTGATGAAATTTTAATAAAAGAAGGTGAAAAAGTAAGTTTAAATCAGCCTTTAGTTGTTTTGTCTAAAGCTAAAGCTTCATCTGAATATGAAGAAATTAATGAAAGACTTAAATCAATAGAACTTTCAATATATAGAATAGATAGCGAAAAAAAATTTGAGGACAAAATAACTAAAAAAGATTTAAGTCAATTTGATAAAACTCAAATAAAATTTGAGAATGAACTTTTAAAAAGTAGAAAGGATAGTCTAAATTTAGAAAAGAAATTAATTATTAAAAATATAAAGAATTTAGAAAAAAAAAATAAACTAATAAAAGAACAAATATCAATTAGTGAAAAACTTTTAGAAGTTGAAGCAACCAATCGATTTAAGCACCTTGAGCTTCTAAGAGAACTTTCAAATATAGAAGGAGAAATAGATGAACAAAAAAATAAATTAGATAATGTCATAATTAGCTTTAATGAAAAATTAAATAATGAATTCTCTATTTTAAATAAAGAAAAATCAGAACTTTTAAAAAGAATAAAAAAATATTCAGATAGTTTGAATAGAACTATTTTAAAGAGTCCAGTTTCAGGTATTATTAAATTAATTTCAGTAAATTCAAAAGGTGCAATTATTGCACCAGGCGTCACAGTTGCAGAAATTGTGCCTGAAAATGAAAAATTAATAATAGAAGCAAATCTACCATTATCTGAAATTGGTTATGTAAAAGAAGGTTTAAAAGCTAAAATAAGGTTAAATTCTCCTGAGGGATCAAGGTATAAACCAATCAATGGTAAAGTCATGTTTGTAGGAGCGGATAGAATTTCTTCGGAAGAAGGAGAGAGCTTTTATTTAGTAAAAGTTGAAACTAAAGATTCATCTTTTTTTAGCAGAGGAAATGAAACTTTTCAGCTATACTCTGGTGTACCAGTAATAGTGGGAATTATAACTGGCAAAAGAAGTTTTATTGATTACTTTATATCTCCTTTTAAATCTAAAATAAATTTTTCATTATCAGAAAGATAAAAATTAAAATGTTCCTTTAACTAAAGGAGCTAACTGATAGATTACTCCTTGTTTTTTATTTTTTAGATCTAAGAATTTATATAAGTCATCAAATATTCTAGAACTATCTTTTTCATCAACAATCATTGTTAGTATCTCAGATTCACTTGAATCTCCAAATTCTTGAACATCAAAAAGATCACTTGTTCTTCCATTTGCAATTCCAACAGTTTTAACAGATTTTAATTTAGAAAACTTTACTATTATATTGTGTCCTAATCCTTTTTTTATTAATCCACCAATTTCAACAAACATTATTTTCCTCCAACTCTTTTTAGAACGTCAGCAGGTATATGAGTCGCTACTCTATCTAATTTACTCATCCACATTATACCTTTTCCAGGAGTATCTAATTCTCCAGCTAGAAACATTGCCTCAAAAATTCTATTAGATTGTTCTTTTGATACAATAATCCTAATAACTTCTTTTTGTTCATCAATTGTTACTCCAACCAAACCCATTCTATCTCTTACGCCAGTCCCTCTTGCGTAGTTAATTGTTGCACCTTGTGACCCAGACTCGGAAGCAGCTTTAACTATTTTATCTGCTAAGCCATTTTGTACAACACAAGTTATAAGTAATACGTCAGTTAAATAAGTTATTTGTCTAGCCATTAAAGTATCCTTTATCTTTAAATATTTTTATATCATTTAATAAGGTTTTAAGAAAATTATATTCTCTATTGAAATTATTTATATCTATACTTTTCACTTCCCCTCTTAAAATTCTATTAATTAATTTTTTGTCTTAATCTAATAAATATTCCCATACATAACACTGCTAATATTGGACAAATACTTGCCATTGATAAAATACCAAAACCCTCGGTTGCTGAAACTGCATTTCCTAAACCAAGACCCATTGCAAGCACAAGTGGTACAGTTACTGGACCTGTTGTTACACCTGCACTATCCCAGGCAACATTAACAAACTCTTCAGTTGAAAAATAGGTTAGTATAACGGCAACTATGTACAATGGTATTAGAACAGTTGCTAAATCAAAGGCAAAAACTATTTTTCCAACTCCTAATGCAATACCAAATGCAACACCACCTGCAACACTATACATAAGCATTGATTTTTTAAATGCACCATTGGTTAAATCCTGAACAGTAGCACCCAATGCGTTTAAAGCTGGTTCGGCTAGGGTTGAACCAAATCCTAGAATCCAAGCAAACAATATAACGATAGTTAAACCTAATGTTTGAGAATAAATTGGTGAAACTTCACTAATATCTATTTGCATGAAAGCTGCAGGTAATGTTGTTCCTGCTTGAGCTCCAATTGCGCCTAGACCATAAGTTAAACCTACATTAAATACACACATTCCAATAATTGAAAGGGCTAGACCATAACCTGTAACTAAATTATTGGGAAGTTTAGATTTAAGTATTCCAAAAAGAACTATCATTAAAAAAATTACAAGCGGTAAAATTGACTGAATTCCAGCAACAATTTCAACTAATGGTGTTTTATCCCACTTTGTTAACTCAACAGAAGATTCACTCATACTTTGTGCTTTTAAATTATATGCATTAATTATTTCTTCGGGTGTTATTTGAAGAGAAACAAAAATAGATAAACTTAAAACAGCAATTATTGGAAAAATTGATGCTAAAGTTACAACACCGAAACCTGATAATGATGAATCACCTTTACCTGCAGATGCAGCTATACCTATTCCAAGAGACAAAACAAGTGGAACAGTAACAGGACCAGTTGTAACTGCTCCACAATCCCAAGCTAATCCTAATATTGTTCTGAGATCCGGATTCAACCAAACATAATATGTTAAAAAAATGGCTGGGGTTAATGATAAATAAATCATTGGTTTTAATGACCATCCCTTTACAAATCTTAATGTACCTAGCACTGCTGCCAATCCTACACCAGCTCCTACAATAAGAACTAATGGTTGTGTCCAATTATTAAGTAATTCGTACAAATAAGGAGCTTTATTTGGATCAACGCTGCTTCCGAAGGCTTGCAAAGCACCAATTGCAGGCTCAGCAAATGTTACTCCTACTCCTAAAATAGCAATAATAACTAATACTGTTTTCATTGATGCTTTTTTAGGTAATTGATCTCCGATTATGGTACCAAAAGGCATTAATCCAACTTTTAGTCCTTCCATAAATATTGCTAGTCCAACAATAACAGCTATTAAACCAAGACATATTGTGGATGCTTCCCCAATTGGTTGTCTCAAAATTAATAATTGAAATAAAAATAAGTATGCAGCAAGAGGGAAAACTGCTTTAATTTGTTCAAGAATTCTTATGTATGTATATGGTCCAAGTAAATTTAATGCTTTAATAGGACCTATTTTTATTTTTTTTGGTTTTAGCGCATTTAAATCGCCTCTGATAGGCTTTGGTGTTAAATGATTATAACTTATTGTCTTGTGTTGAATCTCAGATTCATGAATGTAATCAGAGTATTTCATTCCTTAAACTTAGCATAATTTATACTTAATTCAAACAAAGAAAGAAAAAATGAAAATTATTTATTTAAAAAATCATTCCAGATAATCTATGATGAAGTTGTAGTGCAAGAGAACTTATTACTGTAGGTTGATCCTTAAGTAATAATTTAAGTTCTTCTAGTGATATAGGAAGTTCATGATTTGAAGGTTTAGCGAGTTCTTTAGATATTTGTTTGATTATTTTATGCAAGTCTAAGCTTGAGGATAATAAAAGTTCTTTTAAAGCAGCTGGTTTAATTTCGACTATTTCAGAAGGTACGACTGCTTTAACACTTGCTTTCCTTGGTTCTCCTAGAATAAGGGAAAGTTCTCCAAAAATTTCTCCTTCGGATAATTTTCCTATATTTTTTTGGTCTATTTCAACTATAAAAGAACCAGAAGCAATTAAGTAAGCTGCTTCTCCTGTTTCACCTTGGTTAAATATATATTGATCTGGTAGTACTCTTATTTTATTAAGCATACTCATTTTTATTTAATTAAAGATTAAAAAAAATCTAAGTTATCCACAAAATAGCAAACATAATACAAGCTATTTTAATGAGTTTTTTTGGAATATCAATAGAAAAACTATTAGTTATCCACAACTTAAATTTAAAAATTATTTACTTGTAGCAACAAATACTCCATCCCATTCTTGAGGAGGTGGATTCTTTTTGAATTCATTTATTCTAGTTTTAATTATACTGTAGTATTCAAACATTATTTTATCCATTAATCCCTCACATTCAAGTATTATTCTCATAGCTTGATCCCATTCTTGATTAAAATAATTTTTAAGCATTAATTTATGTTTAGTTTCAAGTAATTTAAAGGCACTATTTTCTTTAAATTCTTTATTACCTAAAAGAGTATAGATTGAAACTGCCTCTTTTTTTCCTTTGACCGCAATATTATCCAATTGTAATGTTGCATAATCACTATTTACAGCCTCATATGTTTCAGGTCCTAAAACAGTTTTAACACCATAGCCTTTTGACTGACCTTCCAATCTTGATGCAAGATTTACGGCATCACCTAAAACAGAATAATCAAATCTTTGATCTGAACCCATATTTCCAACTACACAATCACCAGTATTAACTCCAATACCAATTTTAAGTTCTAAAAACTTTTTATTATTTTCCTTGGCTTCCATTTCTCTTTCTTTGTTCAATTTATGTAATGCTGAATGCATTTTTAATGTAGCATCACAAGACAGCATTTCGTGAGTTTTGACACTAATTGGGGCATTCCAAAAAGCCATAATACAATCTCCCATATACTTATCAATTGTTCCATTATGACTAATTATTTCATTTGTTAATGGAGTTAAGAATCTATTTATTAATTTTGTTAGACCCTGTGGATCAGATTTAAATGATTCAGAAATTGTTGTAAAACCTCTTACATCACAAAAAAGAAAAGTCATTTTTTTTGTTTCACCACCAAGCACTAATTTATCTGGATCTGCTGCTAATTGTTCAACTAGAGCAGGGGAAAGGTATTGTGAAAATGCACCTCTAATTTGTTTTTTTTCATTTGCATCTCTTAAATAATTAGCAAAGGTTGTGCTAAAATAAATAATAAAAGTTGAAAATGAAGCAAAGGTTGGATCAAAGAGAATCTTATCTTCAAGATACAATTTCATACTTAAGTAAAAAGCACTTCCCAAAATTAAACCTAAAAATGAGATATTTAAAATAGGACCAAATTTCAGAGCTGATAAAGTAAATAAAAATACCAATAAAATTACAAAAAGAGCTTCATAGAAAGGCATATTTACTCCTGAACGAAGAAAAGGTGAACCAGTTATTTTTACCTTTTGGGATTCTAAAATAGCTTTTTCTTGAGGTAATCCTTTTTTGATTGCTGCATTATAAATATCATCAGATCTTTTTTTACTTGTGTAGTAAAGAATTGCGTCAATGAGAGTATCAATTAAATTTGCATGAACTTCTACTCCTGGCATTCTCTCCTCAACAGAAGTTGGCTTAATATCTTTTAAACCAGTTGCAGAGGTCCCCATAATACCTAATTTTCCTTGTAATCTATCTTTTCCAACTCTACCTTTAATAATATCAACTGCGCTAACATAGTATCTTGAATTATCTCCTTTTCCTTCATCTGGACTCCCATAATGAATCCAAACTCTTCCTGATGCATCTGTTGGTATAGCTGCTTTGCCAATCGCTTTAGTTTGCATAAGAACACTTTCAATACCATTGATTCCGGTTTTAGTTGCAATACTGTTACCTTGAAACGCCACTCTTATCATTTCAAGTGCTAGAGTTGGTCTAACTTTTTCAGCAATATTTGAAATCAAAGGTACTCTTCTAATAATTCCATCTGGTTCTTGAGCTAGAGAGATGGTTCCAGCACCAAAAGCATTTTTTTCAAATTCACCTACATTTGCTAAAAGACCTATATAAGGATTAAGCCATTCTTTTGGATTTTTTCCAATTGAAGCTTTAACAGATGTTTCTTGAACATCTTTCCTTTTTGCGTCTCCCTCACTATTTAAGGCAGAATGACCCAAAACAATCTTTAATTTAGGATTTGATGGATTAAATTTTTCATTTTTTTTAAGCATATATTTTACTGCAACCTCTTCATTGGTGGGTAAAAGAGATAACTTTTCAGATAGAACAGGATTTTTTAATTTAATATCTTCAGCAATTAAGTTTGGAGATGTTCTGTCGGGTTCAGCAAATAAAATATCTAATCCAAGAACTAGCATGCCTGCTTCAGCACTTTTTTTAAATAAATCTGCTAAAACTGTTCTTGACCAGGGCCATTGTCCAACTTCTTCTAAAGACTTTTCATCTATGTCAACAATCACAGTATAGGTATGGCCTTTGGTTTCTCTCGGAGTAAATTTTTGCAGTGTGTCAAAATATTTAAGTCTTAAAACTTCAACAATTTCTGGATCTGATATTCTTACTAAACCAAATAATATTGAAAAGGATAAAGCAGCAATTGTTACTATAGTTCTAAATTTTAATTTTAACTTCATATTTTTTTATATTTTATGGTTCTTCAAAACTATTACCAAGAGTTCTTACTAAAGGATAAATAAAATAAGTTATTAATCTTCTTTTACCTACTCTAATTTTTCCAGAAACTTTCATTCCGGGCATTAAATTAAAACCAGGAGGAGTATCTCTTAACTCATTTTCAGTTATTTCCACCCTTGCTCTGTAAAAATTTCCATCTTTACCATCTACATCTTTGTCGATAGTGTCAGCAGAAATATATGTAACTTTACCTTTAAGTTCTCCATGTTTGGTAGCCGGCAAAGCACTCAATTGAATTTTTACTGAAGTATCTGGAATTAGTTTTCCAATATCTGAAGGATCAACATCAAATATAGTTAACAATTCAACTCCGGTTGGTACTAATGTAACAACTGCATTGCCTGGATTAATAACTGAACCTGGGTATAATGAATGTAAATTTAAGACCATACCAGAGGAGGGCGCTCTAACAATTACATCAGTTTGTTGTCTTTCTAGTTTTTTTATATCTTCCTGAAGAGCCATTCTTTGATCTTCTAACGTAACAACTTCGTCGTTTATCCCACCAAACCACTTACTCATGTATTCTTCTTTACTTGATTTAAGTTCGCTTAGTTTGTTGCTTGTTTTTGTATATTCTTTTTCTAATGATAAAGTTTTATTTCTTTCTGCTAAGACCTGAGATTCAGAGACTAAATCAAGTTCAAATAGACTTTGTTTTGAAGCTTCAAGTTTTCTTTGAATATCTAGTTGTTCTTCAATAAATTTTAAATCATCAAGTGTAGACGAAATACTTTTTTTAAGTGAAGCTGACTTCGCTAAATACTGTTCCTTTTTGTCCTTAAAAATAGTATTTTGTCTATTATCAATTGGATTACCTACATCATTATCATTTCTAAGTAACGATTGTTTTTGTAATCGATCTAGTTTAGCTTCTATTACATTTAGTTGATAATTCAATTTTCTTTTATCAGCTTTTTGTAAAATATCATCAAAAATAACAAGCGCTTCACCTTCTTTGACTTGTTGTCCTTTTTTAACCAAAACTTCTTTAACTACTGACTTATAATTTGATTGAACTTCAATATTTGGAACAATTGTAGTTATTTTACCTTTTGCAGTAATTGTAGTATCTATCTCTGAAATTGTACTCCAAGCAATAAGAAATAATATTAAAGATGCAAATGCATAAATTGTATATCTGACCGGTTTTGGAACTTTCTTAGAACTGATTTGATCGATATCTGAATCGAACTCATCAAGTAGTTCATTCATTTTAAGTTGTTTCTCTTGCTTTTCTATCTCTTCTTTTGTTAATTTTTTTGATTCAGTATTTTTTTGATCATCATCATCCTCTTCCTGATCTGAAGATTCAAATGCATCAACAGTTAATTTTTCATTAGCATTTCTTGCATAACTGGCTAATTGTTGCATCATGTTGAAAGCAGTTTGTGGAGAATTCTTTAAGTATGTTAATAATGCTCCTTTATCAATTTCTTTGACAATAGTGTCTTCAGTAGCCCTTGCCATTGCACTTCTTGGTTGTTTATCTATTAATGCCATTTCACCAAAAAGAGCACCTTTTTCTAATAAGGACAAAGTTAAATATTCTTCTCCTGTAAATTTACAAATTTCAATTTTTCCTTTTACTATCTGATAAGCAAAATCACCAACTTCTCCTTCTCTAAAAAGAACATCTCCTGATGCTAAATTTCTCACTGCTGGTTGATTTGGTTTTGTCATTTTCTATCTTAATTTTCTTGAATTATTTGAGCTAATCATATTCATTTGTTTTTCATATTGATCTTTAAAGAAACCTTCATTTCCCTGAAGCTCTTCGAAAGTTCCATTTTGAGAAATTTTTCCGTCATTGAGAACTAAAACTTTGTTACATAATCTAAGATGCCAGAGTCGGTTTGAAATTATAATTAATGTTCTTCCAACAGAGATATCTGGGAGTGCATCATACAATTTAATTTCACTATCAACATCAAAACCACTAATGGCATCATCAAGAATTAAAATTCTTGGATTTCTTATTAGAGCTCTAGCAATTGCAAGTTTTTGACGCATACCTGTTGAAACATTTGAAGCATTTTCTTCTAAAAAGGTTTCATATCCATCAGGAAATTTTTCAATTTCATCATGAGCAAAAACTTTTTTTGTTGACCATATTATTCTATCCATAGATGAATTTGGCATTGGTTTTGAGATGTTTTCTCTAATAGTACCTGGAAAAAAATAACTATCCGAACCAACAAGTGAGACTTGAGATCTTATGTGACTAAGATCTAAGAGTCTTAAATCAACGTTATCTAAAGCTACGATACCGGATTGCGGTCTATATAGACCTTGAATAAGCTTGGCTAAGGTACTTTTTCCGCAACCACTTTTTCCTGTTATACCTACAATTTGTCTTGGGTTAATCTCACAATCTACATTCATTATTATTTTTGTTTGATCATCATAACCAAAAGCTACGTTTTTAAAAGATACCTGACCCATTAGTTGAGGTTTTTGTCCTTTTACACTTGTTTCAGAATTAGCATCAATAATACCTGAAACGACTTGAATTGATTGAAGTAATTTAGAAATTTCAGTTTTTAAAGTAACTAAAGCTATGATTGGTGAAGAAACTCTTGAAGCTAACATATTAAAACCAACTAAAATACCTGCTGATAGCCCCCCACCAAAAACAAGATGAACTCCAACAAAAATTACCATTGCTGTCATTAATTGATTAATAGTAGAAGTTACATTATGAAGAACACCGGTTTTTTTTTGAACCTTTTCAGCTTCAATAATATAATTAGCTTCTATATCTCTCCAAGCATCCTTTAATCCAGGTTCTAATGCTAATCCTTTGACATTTTCAATACCATTAACTGTGGTTGAAACAAATTGATCTCTTATTTTAGCAGCTTTTCCCATTGGACCAATGGCATCTCTTTGTTTTTTACTAAAATACATTGAAGCTAATGCTCCAGTTAAACTGAATAGTAAAACTACAGTAAATAAAATTGGACTATAAAAAAAAAGTATTGGAACAAATACAACAAGTGCTATTGAATCCAGTGCAGTTGAATAAACTTTTTGTGTTAAAAGTATTTTTATTTGAGATATTTGACCTGTAAACCTTGCGAAAGAAATAGATTCTTTATTGAATCTTTGCATAGGAAGTGAAATAAGCTTTTCAAAAGCTTTTATGGATAGTTTTGCTTCAACTTTCTGAGACAAAAAATCCAGAAGATAACTTTTGAGATAACCAAGGACACCGTTACAAAGATAAGCTACAATAACTCCAGATGTAATTACATATAATGTTGAATAAGCTTCATAATTTACAACTTTATCAAGAACAAGCATCATAAACACTGCTGGAACAACAGCAAAAATATTTAATATAAGCCCTGTAATAATTAATTGAATTAGTACTGAACGATTTCTTAATGTTTCTCCCAAAAGCCAACCAATTGATAATTCGCTTGTTTCTTCGAAAAGTTTTAACTTAGGCTTTAATAATAAAATTTCACCTTTCCAGGCTTTTGAAAGCTCACTTAATGTAATTTGTTGAGGCTTGGGTGCAGGGTTTCCTGTGTCTAGAAAAAGAACACCTTTCTCTTTTTCTATTTCCATTACTCTCAAAGCTATTATATATCTACCATTTTTTAAACGAAGTATTTGTTGTTTTTTTGATAAAAGTTTAGTTAATTCATCAGAAGATATTTCACTTGATTTAGCTTTTAAGTCAAAGTGTTTTGCTAATTGACAC
>MDTB01128710.1_pt1 | contig 14194 bp, 14 predicted proteins | sample 811161 | NCBI WGS metagenome assembly MDTB01 (sample SAMN05326650, study PRJNA326480) | marine metagenome | isolation source: seawater | place: Mediterranean Sea | collected 2009
TGGTACACCTAAGACATCATAACAATCTCTTTTAGCCACAGGACGTCTCCTTTATTTCTTAGGCGCTTTTTTCTTTATCTTCTTCTTTATCTTTTACGTCTTCAAAATCAGCATCAACTACATTATCTTTATCATTAGGTTTAGAGCTTTTTACACCGTCTTTTTTATCAGCTTCAGGTTTTTGCTGACTCTTGTAAACAGCCTCACCTAATTTCATAGAAACTTGAATTAAATTTTGTGTCTTTTTTTTAATATCTTCGGCATCTGTTCCTTCTAAAGATTTTTTAAGATCAGAAATACCATTTTCTATAGCTTTTTTCTCCTCAGGTGAAATTTTATCTCCATGCTCTTTTAAACTTTTTTCAGTTGAAAAAACTAAACTATCAGCCTGATTTCTCGCATCAACTGACTCTCTTTTTTTCTTATCAGCTTCTTTATTTGCTTCAGCATCTTTAACCATTTTATTAATTTCTTCCTCTGACAATCCACCAGAAGCTTGAATTTGTATTTTTTGTTCTTTTCCGGTTCCTTTGTCTTTCGCTGAAACATTAACGATTCCGTTAGCATCAATATCAAATGTAACTTCTATTTGTGGAGTTCCTCTAGCAGCAGGAGGAATCCCAACTAATTCAAAATTACCTAGGATTTTGTTGTCCGCTGCCATTTCTCTTTCTCCCTGAAGAACCCTAATTGATACGGCTGGTTGATTGTCCTCAGCAGTTGAAAAAACCTGACTTTTCTTAGTTGGAATAGTTGTGTTTTTTTCAATTAGTTTTGTTGAAACACCACCAAGTGTTTCTATACCAAGAGATAGCGGAGTTACATCTAATAATAATACATCTTTTACGTCACCCTGTAATCCCCCAGCTTGTATCGCCGCGCCCATTGCAACCACTTCATCAGGATTTACACTCTTATTAGGTTCTTTGCCAAAAAAGTTTTTAACAGTCTCAATTATCTTTGGCATTCTAGTCATTCCTCCAACAAGAACTATTTCATTTATTTCAGCAGCAGAAAATCCTGAGTCTTTAAGAGCTGTTTTACAAGGATCTAAAGTTCTCTCAATGAGGTTTGACACTAGCGATTCTAATTTAGCTCTAGTGAATTTCAAATTAACATGTTTTGGGCCAGTTTTATCAGCAGTTATAAAAGGTAAATTTATTTCAGTTTGTGCAGCAGATGATAATTCAATCTTAGCTTTTTCAGCTGCCTCTTTTAATCTTTGTAAAGCTAATTTATCATTTCTAAGATCTATTCCATTATCCTTTTTAAATTCATCAATTAGATAAGTTACAACTGCATCATCAAAATCTTCACCACCTAAAAAAGTGTCACCGTTAGTCGATTTTACTTCAAACACTCCATCGCCAATTTCAAGAATTGAGACGTCGAAAGTTCCACCACCTAAATCGTACACAGCAATTTTCTGACCATTTTTTTTATCAAGACCGTAAGCTAACGCAGCCGCTGTTGGCTCATTTATAATTCTTAAAACCTCAAGGCCAGCGATTTTCCCGGCATCTTTTGTTGCCTGTCTTTGAGCATCATTGAAATATGCAGGAACAGTTATGACTGCTTTAGTAACTGCTTGGCCAAGATATTTTTCAGCGGTCTCTTTCATTTTTTGTAAAACAAAAGCAGAGATTTGTGAAGGAGAGTACTTCTTACCTTTTCCTTCCACCCACGCTTCATTATTTTCTGATTTAACTATTTTAAAAGGAACTTTATTAATATCTTTTTTTACGGTTTCGTCTTCAAATGATCTACCGATCAATCTTTTAGCGGCAAATATTGTATCTTGTGCGTTGGTCACAGCCTGTCTTTTCGCTGGTTGTCCAACAAGTTTTTCCTCGTTTTCTAAAAAAGCTACTACAGAAGGCGTAGTTCTGGCTCCTTCTGCATTTTCCAAAACTTTAGCCTGAGAGCCATCCATTATAGCTACACATGAATTTGTTGTTCCTAAATCTATTCCTATTACTTTACTCATTGGTTAATTCCTTCTTGTTAGTTTCTATATGGGTGTTTTTTCTTCATCTACAAGGCTATTTTTTCTCTTTTTTATTGTTATTTTCTTCGTCTTTAGAAGCTTTTTTCTTTGAAACACTCACAAGAGCAGGCCTTAATAATCTTTCTCCCAACATGTACCCAGCTTGTATCTCTTGAAGTATAGTTCCAGCATCTACATTATTGTCTTCAACTTCAGACATTGCTTGATGAAAATTTGGATCAAATTTTTTTAGCTGAGAAGTAATCTTTTTAATATTATTTTTTTCAAATATTGAAATCAGATCTTTTTCTATGATTGATATGTTTTCTAAAAATTTGTCTAAATCTATGTTATTTTTTAATTTTTCATCGCTTTTTATAGCCTCCTTTGCCCTTTGGAGATTATCTAAAATAGCTAAACTTTCCTTAGCAAAATTATAAGATCCAAATTCAAACGCATCTTTGATTTCTTTCTCAAATCTTCTTCTCTGATTCTCAATTTCGGCTAAAGACCTTAATACTTTTTCTTCGGACTCTTTGAGTTTTTCCTCAATAGTTTTTTCTTTAGTTTCTTTTTTCTGATCAGGGCTAGGGGATTTGGCTTCATCTGCATTGCCACCCTCATTGATTTCCTGTTTTTTTTTAATATTTTCTTCTCTATTATCTGTGCTCATTTAACTTGCTATATAGTAAGTACTTATTAAATTACTAGGTTAATCATGAAAAAAATTTTAATAGGCACTCATAATAAAGGAAAATTTAGGGAAATTTCTTACTTAATATCCAAAAGATACAAAAAAATCTCTCCATTGACACTTAATTTAAAGAGTCCAAAGGAAACCGGCAAATCATTTATTTCGAACTCTAAACTCAAAGCCAATTTTTTTTCTAAGTTTGTAGACTACCCAGTTATATCTGATGACTCTGGTTTATGCATAAAGGCGTTAAAAGAAAAACCAGGAATTTACTCCGCAAGATTAGCTAAAAATTATGGAAGTTTTTTGAAAGCAATGCAATTCATTTTAAAAAAAATGAAAGGGAAAAAAAATAGATCAGCAACCTTTGTTTGCAGTCTATCTTATAAGAATAGTAGTGGAAAAATAACGAGTGTTGAGGGTAAGATAAAAGGCAAAATTTCAACTAAAATTTTAGGAAAAAAAGGTTTTGGATATGACCCTATTTTTATACCTTCAAAAAAAAAAATCACTTTTGGTCAAATGTCAAAGTTAAGAAAAATAAAAATGGATCACAGATATATTGCTTTTCAAAAATTGAAGAAGAAAATTAAAATTTAACAAATTTTTTATTTTCAGTTTTATAAATGTCTAATTCTTGAGTTAATTGACCATTTTTAAAACTAAATGTACCAATTTTACCTTTTATTTTATTTTTAAATAAAAAATTATTTACTGATTTGATTTCACCATTATTTTTCCACGCATAATAAATAAGACCTAAAGCATCGTATGCCAAGATAGTTATTTCATTAGGATAAATTTTAAATTTATTAAAATATTTTTTATTATATTTTTTAAATTCTTTATAATTTACTGAAGGATAATAAATCTTTTTAATTGTATTTTCATAAAATATACTTTCATCAAACCATTGATTAATTGTTGTGAATAAAACTTTATTCTGGCTTACATCGGAATAAACTAAAGAAGTTAAAACACTTTTTAAATTATTTCCGAAATCAATAATTATCACTGAGTCAAAATTTACTTCACCTAATGTATAAAGCTGTTCCAACCTTTCTAATTCTTTTACAGATTCTTCGTCTTCTTTATCTTCAAACATTTTTTTTCTTATTTCTAAATTCCTTTTTCTTTGTGTATAATTAGTTAAAATCTCAATTTCACCGGTAAGAATTTCTGGATTGGGGCTATATGTAAATGTTCTTATATTTTGTAAATTTAAGTTTTTAATTTTTTTTTCTATTAATTCAAAATATTCATTTTTGGGATACATTATGACTGTTTTATTTTTTTTTAATTTTTTTATAAACTTCAATAGCGCCTCTAGTTGGGACTCTAAGCTTATGCCAATACTTATTATATTATTTGAAAACTCAGGATTTATATTTGACGGTGAAATAAAAATTAAATCATTAAATTTTTTTACATAATCAAATTCACTATTAGCTATAGGCCCTATAATTATTTTTGCTCCACTAGCCTTTATTTCGCTTACTGCTGTTTCTAGTTTTTCTTTATCATTAAAACCAGAGTCTCTTGGAATTATAATTACATTTTCATCATTTATTTCTTCAAGTGCCAACTGCAATGAATATAATAAAGAATTTCCTACTTCACTATATGGGCCAGAAAGAGGTGCTAACAAACCTACTTTGAGTAATTTATTATTCTCTTCACTAAATAGATTAGAATTGAACGCAAATAGTATATAAAATATTAAAAGATAAATTTTGCATTTCATAATGAGACTACTTTCAAAACACTTATATATTGTTTCTACACCTATTGGAAATTTAGATGATATAACTTTAAGAGCTTTAGAAACTTTAAAAAATTCTGACATAATTCTTTGTGAGGATACAAGGCGTTCCATAAAACTTTTAAGTTATTATAAAATTAAAAAGAAATTAATTTCTTATCATAAATTTAATGAAAGAAAACAACTACCAAATATCATTGAACATTTTAATGAGGGCAAAATTTTGTCATTAATATCAGATGCCGGAACACCTTTATTATCCGACCCAGGAAGATTATTAGTAAACGAGTGTATAAAAAATGACATTGCAATAACACCAATCCCAGGTGTTTCATCAATAATTTCAGCTCTTAGCGTTTCAGGATTTAAAGATCAATTTCTATTTTATGGCTTTTTACCAAAAACTGAGAATGAATTAGAAAAAGTTTTAAATACTTTAGCGGACAATGTTTATGCACAAGTTTTTTTTGTACCTTCAAAAAAGATAAATTTCTACATAAAAAGTTTTAAAAAATATTTTTCAGGAAGAAAAATACTGATCGCAAAAGAAATTACAAAAACCCATGAGGCTTTCATTAGAAAAAATGTAGATGAATTGAAATTATTTAAAAATCCTCTTAAAGGAGAATTAACAATCGTCATTTCTGAAAATAATATTAAGATTAAAAAATTTGATGAAGAAAAAATTGTGAATAAAGTGAAAAAATATTTAAAAAAATATAGTTTGAAAGATACAGTTAGTCTTATTTTAGAAACAGAAAAATTTAATAAAAAAAAAGTTTATGATTTGTGTTTAAAGATTAAAAATGAAAAAAATTATTAGCCTTATATTTATTATTCATTTAACAGCATGTACATCTGCTACTCAATTTGGAGCAGGTGTTAATATAACTTTTGATCCTAGAACTATAGGTATGCAAATTGATGATACAATTATGCAAAAAAATCTTTCTGCTAGATTAGCACTAGCAGAAAAAAAATATTTTTTATCTATCCAAACTGAAGTAATGGATGGTAGAATATTTTTATCCGGTAAAGTTGAACAGCCAGAAGAAAAAATAAAGATAACCAAGATGGCTTGGGAGACGAAGGGTGTGCGTTCTGTTAAAAATGCAATTACGATAAAAGGTCAAAGTAATTTTAAAAGCACTGCAAAAGATATTTTAATAACAAGTCAGTTAAGAACAGCCCTTATATTAAATAAAAAAACTAAAGCAAGAAATTATACCTTAGAAACTGTCAATAAAAATATTTATATATTTGGTATAGCTATGGACGAAGATGAGAAAAGAGAAGTGATGGAAGAAGCAAATAAAATTTATGATATTAAAGAGGTTATCCCCTCAATTTATCTCGCTTCAGAACTTAGTCGGACTAAACTTTAATTAGAATAATCAATCACATCAGATGAATACGCTGCAATGGAGGCCAAGTTTAAAATTTCTGATGTACTAGCCCTTAAAGGAGCAACTTCAATAGGTTGTCCCAGGCCAATTAAAAGTGGTCCAATACTTTTTCCACCACCAAAAACTTTCATCAATTTTGTTGAAATTGCAGCACTATGTAATGCTGGCATAATCAAGACGTTGGCATTACCAACTATTTTAGAAAATGGATAAATTTCTTTATAAATTGGATTTAAAGCAACATCCGGTTGCATTTCACCATCAAAATCAAAATCAACTTTTTCTTTTTTTAATTTTGAAATAGCTTCTCTTACATGTCTTGTGTTTCTTGATAGAGGTTTTCCAAAAGTTGAATGAGATAAAAAAGCTACTTTAGGCTCAAAACCAAACAAACGTGCTATTCTTACACAAGATTTAGAAATATTTGTTAATCTATCTGCAGAAGGTAACTCAGTTACATTAGTATCCGCTATAAGAACTGTCTTACCCTTAGAGACAATCATTGTCATTCCAAAAATCTCCTCACCAGGTCTCGCATCTACAACTTTTTTTAATTTCTCAATTGAAGCAGCATAATGTCTTATATTACCAGTCACCATGGCATCTGCATCATTACAAGCTATCATAGACGAGCCCCATGCTATCCTTTCGTTTCTAACTAAACGATCCACATCTCTTTCTAGTTGCCCTTCTCTTTGAAGTTTTTTGTAAAGGTGTTTGACATATTTCTCTCTCTTTTCTTTATCTGTTGAGTTCACTATTTTAATTTTATAATTTTCGTCTAAACCTATTTTCTTTAGTTGCTCTTTAACTCTATTTTCTGCACCAATTAATATTGGTATGCCTAATTTATTTCTTCCAAATTCAATTGCAGCCTTAAGCATGTTTTCATCCTCACCTTCTGCAAAGATAACTCTTTTTGGATTCTTTCTCACCTTAGCGTTAATACCTTGCATAATTGACATAGATGGATCTAAACGATTAGATAGTTGATCCTTATATATCTCTAGATCCTCAATTTTTTTTCTAGCTGCTCCACTTCTTATTGCAGCTTCTGCCACAGCAGTAGGAATTACACTGATTAATCTAGGATCAAATGTTGAAGGAATTATATAATTTTTTCCGTATCTTGGTCAATCTCCGCCGTAAGCAGCAACAACTTCATCCGGTACATTTTCTCTTGCTAATAAAGCTATTGCGTTCGCAGCAGCAACTTTCATTTCCTCGTTAATTGCTTTGGCCCTTACATCTAGAGCTCCTCTAAAAATATATGGAAAACCAATAAGGTTATTTACTTGATTAGGATAATCAGAACGACCCGTAGCAATAATTGCGTCATCCCTTACCTCTTGAATAAGTTCCGGTTTAATTTCTGGATCCGGGTTAGCACATGCAAATATAATCGGACTTTTAGCCATTGACTTTACCATGTCTTTGTTAACAACATCTTTAGCTGACAGACCAAGAAATACGTCAGCATTTTTCATTGCCTCAGCAAGCGTTCTTAATTTTGTGTTAATTGCAAAAGCGGATTTGAACTGATCAATATTTGTTCTTCCTTTAAAGATAACACCTTTGCTATCACACATTATTATATTGTCATTTTTCACTCCCGAACTTTTAAACAAATTTGCACAAGCTTGCGCCGACGCTCCCGCTCCGTTAATTACTACTTTTACATCTGAAATTTTTTTTTTAGAAATATCTAAAGCGTTTATCAAAGCTGCTGTAGTGATAATAGCAGTTCCATGTTGATCATCATGAAAAACAGGTATGTCTAATATTTCTTTTAATTTTTGCTCAATTATAAAACAATCTGGTGCTGCAATATCCTCAAGGTTTATTCCTCCAAATGTTCCGCTAATATTCTTAATAGTTTCAATTATTGAGTCTGCATTATTATTATCGATCTCTATATCTATGGAGTCAATATCCGCAAAGCGCTTGAATAAAACTGATTTTCCTTCCATTACAGGTTTGGACGCTAAAGATCCAAGATTTCCTAAACCTAATATTGCAGATCCATTACTTATAACTGCAACTAAATTACCTTTACTTGTGTAATCATATGCGAGTTCTGGATTTTTTGATATTTCCTTAACAGGTGCTGCTACACCAGGTGAATAAGCTAAAGATAAATCTCTTTTGGTAGTCAGTGGTTTTGACGAACCTATCTCAATTTTGCCTGACTTACCTCTTATATGAAAATCAAGTGCCTCTTTATCTGTATAATGATCTATTTCTGTTTTTTTTGGCATTTAATTAAATGAGTATGTAATATAACGAATGATAATTCACTAAAAATTTATGGCCTAATTAAGAATATTTATGAACTTACTTTCTTCAGCATCAGTATTTAGTTTTTTTACCTTAATCAGTAGAATTTTAGGTTATGTAAGAGATATTTTAATAGCTATATTTCTAGGAGCATCGATTTTTGCGGATGTTTTTTTTGTGGCATTTAGATTACCAAATACTTTTAGGAGGTTATTTGCTGAGGGAACATTTAACGCAGCATTTATACCTAGCTATGCGTCTGCTAAAATTGAAGATAAAAAAAGTGGCAAAAAGTTCGCCGATGAAGTTTTGAGTTCTTTATTACTTATTTTGTTGTTAATAGTCACTATTGTAGAGATTTTTACTCCTTACTTAATTTATATTATTGCTCCAGGTTTTTTAGAAGACCAGACGAAGTTTAATTTAGCTGTTGAACTTACAAGAATTACATTTCCATTTTTATTATTTGTTAGTTTATCATCATTTTTTGCCGGCATCCTAAATTCTAATAATAAATTTGCGGCCGCCGCCGCAGCGCCAATTATTTTAAATGTAGTTTTGATAATAAGCTTGATTTTATCTTTTATATTTGGATTAGATTATACGAAACAGCTTTCTTATGGAGTTACCATAGCTGGAATAATTCAATTAATATTTTTAATTTATGTTACTAAAAAATTTTATAATCCAACTTTAAATTTAAGTTTAAAACTTAGTAATAAAGTAAAATTTTTTTTTAAAAAACTTTTACCAAGTATTTTATCCTCGGGTGTTACTCAAATAAATATTTTAGTTGGAACTATTATTGCTTCCTTTCAAACAGGAGCAGTATCTTATCTTTATTATGCCGATAGAGTTTACCAAATTAATCTTGCTATAGCAGGAATAGCTGTCGGAACTGTTTCTTTGCCAGTTCTTTCAAAAGCCTTTAAAACTAAAAATGAAAAAAAAATTTCTGATATTCAAAACAAATCTTTTGAGCTTTCACTTTTATTTTCAGTTCCTGCAAGTTTGGGATTAATTATAGCATCAAACGAGATAGTAAATTCATTATTTGGTTACGGATCTTTCTCTATAAATGATGTGGAGATGACTGCTATTGCTTTGAAATTTTTTGGACTCGGAGTGCCGGCATTTGCACTGATTAAGATTTTATCTAATTTCTATTTTGCAAGAGATAATACTAAAACACCTTTCTATATTTCTTTATTTATCGTATTTTTAAATATTCTAATTAGTGTTAGTTTCTTTAGCAAAATTGGATTTATAATTATTCCAATCGCAACATCAATTTCAACTTGGTTTGGTGTTATGATTTATCTTTACTTACTGAATAGAAAAAAGATTTTATTATTTAAAAATCAATTAATTATGAATTTTATTAAAATATTAATTGCAACAATGGCAATGTCTTTAATATTGCTCTTTTCTCTGGAAAAGTTCTCAAATTATTTAGAATATGATTACAAATATAAAGCTATTTTTCTAATATCAATTGTAAGTTTTGTTGGTATGTTTTATTTATTATCATGTTATTTATTAGGAATATTGAAACTTAAAAAATATAAAACAAATTAAATGAGTATTAAAAAATTAGTTTTCTCAGGTGTACAACCAACAGGAAATCTTCACTTAGGAAATTACCTAGGAGCGCTTAAAAACTTTGTTTCATTGCAGAAAGAAATGGAATGTATTTATTGTGTTGTTGATTTACATGCTATCACAGTATTTCAAGACCCCAGCAAACTACAAGATAATGTTTTGGAGACTACTGCAAGTTTTTTAGCAACAGGTCTAAATCCTGATAAAAGTATCATTTTTAATCAGTCCTCAGTTTCTGGTCATGCTGAGCTTGCTTGGATTCTTAATTGTATATCAAGAATAGGTTGGTTAAATAGAATGACGCAATTTAAAGATAAAGCTGGTTCAGACAAAGAAAAAGCTAGTGTTGGACTCTACATTTATCCTAATTTAATGGCTGCAGATATTCTACTTTATAAAGCTACACATGTACCTGTTGGAGCCGATCAAAAACAACATTTAGAGCTTTCTAGAGATATTGCTCAGAAATTTAACAACGACTTCAATTGTGAAAATTTTTTTCCTTTACCAGAACCATTAATTTCTAAAAATATTTCGAGAATTATGAGTTTAAGAGATGGGACAAAAAAAATGAGTAAATCTGAAGAATCTGAATTTTCAAGGATTAATCTTAAAGACACAGCCGATGAAATTAATAAAAAGATCAAAAAAGCTAAATCAGACTCGGAACCAATACCTAATGAAATAAAATCGCTTGAACAAAAACCAGAGGCTTTAAATCTCTTAACTATTTATTCTGAATTAACTAAAAATAGCTTAGAAAAAACTGTCTTAGAAATGGCAGGAAAAGATTATTCATTTTTAAAAACCAAACTAGCTGAAGTTTTAATTAATGAAATAACACCAGTTGGAAAGGAAATTCAAAAATTACTTAAAGATAAGTCGCATTTAAAAAATATTTTAAAAAAAGGCACTGAAAAAGCCAATATAATAGCTGAGGAAAACCTCAAAAATATACGTGAAAAAGTAGGTCTAATATAATATAAAACCTTGATGATACAAATAGAAACTACACCCAATCCAGATTCTTTAAAATTTTTGTCTGAACAGACACTATCAGATATTGGAACTGAAGAATTTAAAAAGGAAAAGCAAAATGAAATTAAAATTCCTTTTATTAAAGAACTATTAAATTTTAAAGGAGTGGAGTTAATTTTATTATCCGAAAAATTTCTTTCTGTTAAAAAAACTAACGAAGTGTCATGGAATGAGTTAAAACCAATGGTTATTTCTCATTTAAATGATTATTTTGAAAATAACGACACACCAATATTACAGGATAAAAAAAAAATCACCTAAAACGACCAATAATAATAATGAAACTGTTGATAAAATAATTGAAGTTTTAGATACCAAAATAAGGCCAGCTGTGGCAAGAGATGGAGGAGATATTAAATTTAAATCTTTTGAGAATGGAGTCGTAAAAGTTCAATTACAAGGTAGCTGCTCAGGTTGCCCAAGTTCTTTAATGACTTTAAAACAAGGGGTTCAAAATTTACTTAAACACTACATTAAAGAAGTTAACTCAGTTGAGGCAGTCGAATGAAAAAAAAATTAAGCTATAGAGAAAAGCTTGTAGAGTTAGCCTACATATATGATGTCAAGGAAATTAAAGATTATGAAAAAAGTAGAAAAAATCTTACTTCTGGACAGTTAGAACTTATTCTAAGAAAAAATAAAATCATAATCCCTAAAGATTTTAAATCTAATTTCTTGAGGGATAATATTGTAAAACCAGTTTCAAAAATAAAGATAAATTTAGAAATATTTAAAGAGAATAAAATTAAAGACAAAAATAAAGTAATAAGAAAATTAGAAAACTTAAAACTTGATACAAATAGAAAAATTGGAAGAGCGTTTAAAGATTTATGGCGCCAACTAGGTGTAATTGGATTAAATTTCCTAAATATACTTCCAAAATTAGGTAAAGTTTTATACGAATTTTTTAAAAATTTATTAACCGACTTGTTTTATGGTATTTATAAACAACAAGTAGAGTCGCAAAAAGCAAAAAAAGTTATCATCGCTGTTGCTTCAGTTATTGTTTTATCAACGATCATAGTAAGTGGGTTTAACTATTTTCCTGATGATAATTTAGTAAAAAAACCTGAAATAAAAAAAGAAATAAAAAAACCTGTAGTTAAAAAAGAAATAAAAAAACCAGAAATAAAAAACCAAGCAAAAAAACCTGAAATTAAAAAACAAGACAATAAAAAAGAAAAACCAAAACTAGAAGTTAAAAGAAGAAACGTAGATGAAGTAGTTTTGCCTAATTTAAATTTAAAAACGGAGACAGTGCTAAATCTTTTTAAAGATGTCGAATACGATCTCGGCCAAGTAAGGTCCAAAAAGTTAGTAAAACCAATTTATTTTACCCAGTTTCCAAGAGATCTTAACGATTTACAAAGTACAAAATTGAAGAAAGAAACTTTTATCAAAATAGTCTTGCCTTTGATAGTTGCAGAAAATGAGAGAATAATAGCTGATAGAGTAAAATTATCAGATTTATCAAAAAAAAAATTTACAACTGATGTAGAAAAACAATGGATCAGACAAAAATTACTCGAATATAAAGTGAAAAAAGGCGATTTAAAACAATTATTAGTTAGAATGGATATTATACCAACATCTATCGCGCTAGCTCAAGCTGCGAAGGAAAGTGGGTGGGGAACATCAAGATTTGCATTAGAAGGTAATGCGATATTTGGCCAATGGACATGGAGTGGTCAAGGTATTGCCCCACTTGATCGTGAGAGTAACAAGAATCATAAAATTTTAAAATTTCCAATTTTACGAGCGTCAGTTAAAGCTTATCAAAACAATTTAAATACACATAAAAGTTATGTTAAATTCAGAGAAAAGAGGTTTAATTTGAGAGATAAAAATAAAAAAATTGCAGGCTTAGAATTGACAGCAACGTTAAATAATTATGCTCAAACAGGAACCGAATACACAAAAATTCTTAATCAAATCATTAGACAAAATCGACTTACGGATTTTGAGCCAGTAAGATTAGTAAATTCGGTCAAAAAAATTGAACTTAGCTCATAGTCTATCTATCGCTTATTACAAATTGTAAACCTAACCAACGCCAGAATCCACTAGAGTCTCTAAGAGAACAATTAATTCTTCCACGCTCTCCTACAAACTTTTCGTTTATATTTACCCTTAAAATATTTTTACTTTCAAATTTTGTATCAGATTTTCTCCATCTATTTCCCTCATTGGAGTAACAATTTAACGACTCTAAATTTATAATATTTTCATGAAATACTATTTTTACTTTAGGCGGATTATTTTTTCGTAAAAGATATTTTTCGTCTGGAAAAATTTCTTTATACTTAAAAGGCAAAGTTTTAACTAATGATTGAAATCTTTTTAATTCACCGTATTTTTCATTTATTGGAAATCTAGGTAATTCATAGAAATCTTTAGTTTCATCCATTACGCCCGAGTGTTGTCCGAATGCATATTTAAAACCGAGAGATTTAATTATCTTTTTAAATTCATTGCTATACTCTCCAAAAGGATAAGAAAAAAAAATCGAATTTTCTCCTAATTCTTTTTTAAAAATTGAAATTGATTTTTCTATGTCCTTTTTTATAAATTCTCTATCCTCATCTACTAAATACTCATGAGTGTGACTATGGTTTCCTATTTCGACAAAATCTTCTCTGCTTATTTCTCTGATTTGATCCCAAGTCATATAATTATATGAACCAACTTCCCTTGTACTAACAAATAAAATAAAAGGTATTTTTCTTTCCTTAAGTACCGGCCAAGCATTTTCATAAAAAGAGGAAAAACCATCATCAATTGTTAAAAGAATTTTTCTTTGAATTTTTTTATTTCTTAGATCATTTTCAAAGTTTTTTGGATTTATAAAATTAATTTTACTATTTTCAATAATATTTAGATGTTCTAAGAAATCTGAAATCCTAATGTTGGTTGAAGGGTATTTATTTTCTTCAAATCTATGATACATTATAGATATTAAACCATAGTCATCTATATTTTGCGTCCCCGATGCTGAATACAAATTGTTTTGAAATGCTAAAATAGCTATAAACAAATTAATGATAAAAAATTTTTTAATTTTAAATTGCATAGGTAAAAACGATCAAATTGGTTTAAAAATCGATAATAAATTTTATATTCATAATATTAAACAAAAAATAAATAGTAATGATGAACTAGTCTTAAACATATTAAATATGTTTAAAAAACACAAAGTAAATGTTGATAAAAATTTCTCAGTTCTTGTAAATAGTGGACCTGGTAGTTTTTCCTCTATTAGAGTTTCACTAGCTGTGGCAAAAGGAATAAAAATATCAAAAAAAATAAACTTATTTAGTTTTAAGAGCTCGGATCTTGGTCAATTTAACCTTGTTAATATTGAACTTTTAATAAAAAATAAATTAATGCAAAAAAATTTGATTAAACCCTTATATATAAGTTAAATTAAA
>MDTB01058299.1_pt1 | contig 14192 bp, 10 predicted proteins | sample 811161 | NCBI WGS metagenome assembly MDTB01 (sample SAMN05326650, study PRJNA326480) | marine metagenome | isolation source: seawater | place: Mediterranean Sea | collected 2009
GAGATAGGAAAACCAAATTTAAACCATTGTGCAAAGGTAATTTCATATCCAAATGATTCTTGGACTACTCCTGCTAAAACTAAATTAGGAGGTGTCCCAATCAAGGTAGCTACACCTCCAATTGATGCACTGTATGCTATTCCGAGCATTATAGCTTTTCCAAAAATTTTATTTTCATCTTCAATTGTGTCAGGATTATCTCTTAATTGCGATACAATTGCCATAGCAATTGGTAGCATCATAACAGCTGTTGCCGTATTTGATATCCACATTGACATAAATGCAGTAGCAACCATAAAACCAAGAATTATATTAACTACATTGGTGCCAATGAAATTAATGATATTTAATGCTATCCTTTTATGTAAGTTCCATTTTTGAATTGCAATAGCAAGAATAAACCCTCCTACATAAAGGAAAACATATTTATGTCCAAAAGAGGCTGTTGTTTCAGATAATCCTAATCCACCAGTTAATGGAAATAAAACAATTGGTAATAAAGCAGTAACTGCTATTGGAATAGCTTCAGTTATCCACCAAATTGCAATCCATATTGTTGATGCTAAAACGGCATTAGCTTGTGGATTCAACCCTTCCGGACGAAAGAAAAGTAAAATGAATATAAACGCTAAAGGACCTGAAATTAGGCCGATATTTTTTGAGTTCATGGTCATATTTAGGGTTTAAAATCTCAATTTAGAATGCGCAAGACATATCTTCTCCGCAACACATTGGAGATTTAATCTTACCTTCACATGTTGGGCAATATGATACTTGAACCTCATCCCCATTATCAAGAGTGATAGAGTTATTTAGAAGGGGCTCATCACATTTAGCACATTGACTTTTTACTGACATTCCACACTGAGAACATGTATATGTTGAATCCATAGTATCAAAGATAGGAAACTATTATTTATCAGAATATTTCTTAGTATAAGTCCTATTTTTTTGTAACTTATTGAAATAAAATTTAACAAAAAGTTAACAAAATGAAACAATTTATTACAACATTATTTCTTTTCAGTTCATTAGTTCTATTTGGACAAGGAGGAATAAGCGGAGTTGTTCTTGATGAAAACGGTGGTCCTCTTCCTGGAGCCAATGTAGTTATTGAGAATACAAGTACTGGAGTTTCTACAGACTTTGATGGTAATTTTACAATTAACGCTAACTCAGGAGAAGTTCTAGTAATTAGCTACATTGGTTATACTAGTGAATATGTCACTGTTGGAAACCAAGATAGTGTTACAATATCACTTCAACTTGACAATGAATTAGAAGAAGTTGTTGTTACTGCTCTTGGTTTTGCTGCTGTTCGGGATCAACAAGGATCAACCTCATCTGTTATTGCAACTGATGATGTTATTAGATCTGCTGAACCTACAGTAGTTAATGCCTTAAGTGGAAAAGCATCAGGTGTTAGGATTACTCGATCAAACGGAGACCCAGGTGCTGGAAGTACAATTAGAATTCGTGGTGCAAATACAATTGATGGTTCTATACAACCACTTATAATTGTAGATGGTGTGCCGATGGATAATACAACATCATATGCCGGTGGAAATAATATTACTGGTAGTAATGGAGGTGTGACGCAAGGATCACGTCTTAATGATATTAATCCTAATGACATTGAATCTGTTCAGGTTTTAAAAGGAGCATCAGCAGGTGCTTTATATGGAAGTAAAGCTGCGAACGGAGTTGTGGTAATAACTACAAAAAAAGGGTCAAGAGGAGAAGCTAAGATTACATTCAAATCCTCATACTCTTTTGATGAAATATCAGAAAGAATAGAAATGCAGGATACTTGGGGTCAAGGTCGTAGTGGAGTTTTTGGAACAAACAGAGCTGAGTCATGGGGTGATTGGATCCCAGGAAGATCAGGTAGTATGGATACATACAAGTCAGGTGCATTTTTTACAGCTGAAAATGGTTCAGTGTATAAAGCAATCGACGATAAAAATTCTACCCAAACTTATTTAGATGAAAACTTTGATTCAGTTTTTGGAACAGGTCATGCTTTACAAAATGATTTAACTATAAGTGGAGGTGGAGATAATAGCACCTATTTCTTTAGTCTAGGTCACCTAGATCAAGATGGAATGATAAAAAATGCTACTTATGAAAGAACAAATGCTCGTTTGAATTATGAAGCAAAATTAAATGATAAAATTACTTTATCGTCTAAGATGGCTTATACTTTTACAAAATCAAATAGAATTCAGCAAAGTTCAAATGTGTCAGGATTAATGCTTGGACTCTTAAGAACTCCTCCTGATTTTGATGGAAGAGATTACAAGGGTACATATACTAGTTCTGGAGGAACAGAATATGTTAATAGAGGTAGATCTTATAGAAAACCTATAGGTCAAAGTTCAAATCAATCTTATACAAACCCGCTTTGGACAGTTAATGAACAAACATCACTTACCAAAGTAAATAGGATAACTGTTACTCCTCAATTAACTATTAAGCCAACTAACTGGTTTTCAATAATTACAAGAGGAAATGTAGATGTTGCAGATGATAAAAGAACTTACTTCTTCCCGGTGGGGGATGCTAGTTCTAGAGCAAATGGGCAATTCCAGGAGGATGTGATTGATATTAGAAATTCTTCATTAGATATTATTGGAAAGGCTAACTTTGATCTTGCCGATAATATAAATCTTACCGCAACAGCTGGTTGGAGTTATAATGATAGAAAGTATAATAGAATTTCTGGAAACATTACAGGTTTTCTTGTAAATTCATCAAAACAGACTACAGCATTGAACACTTCTTCTGAGGCATCTAGTTTTGACAACTATAGAAGCTTTAGAAGATCAAATAGAGGTTATGGAGTACTTAACCTTGATGTTGCTAATGAGTTATTCCTTAATGTATCTGGTGCGCTAGAATCTGCATCTACAATTGATGGGTCATTTTTCTATCCTGCTGCTGATGTAGCATGGGTAGTAACTGAAAGCGCTATTCAATCTGATGCAATCTCTTTTGCAAAGCTTAGAGGTTCATGGGGTCAGGTAGGTGTTCAACCATCAGCTCATAAATTTGAAACTTTAGCTGAAGGAGGTTTTGGCTATTCAACTTATAGTGATCCACTAGATAGTAACTTATTTGGAGGTGGATTTAGATTGGATAACAACTTAGGTAATCCTAATCTAGAACCTGAGATAAAAACTGAATGGGAAATTGGAGCAGATCTTAGATTCCTTGATGATAGAATGTCTTTATCATTCACATATTATGATAACATAATAGAAGGTATTCTTCTAGATGTTACATTATCTCCTTCTTCAGGTTATGCAACTCAATATGGAAATTATGGAGAAATGACAAACATCGGGATGGAAATCGATTGGGGATATGATATAATTGATGAGGCTGATTTTGGTCTTTCGACTGCTATAAACTGGTCTAGAAATGATAATGAGGTAACAGATTTATATGGGACAGAAACTATTAACTTGTCTCCTGGAGCTTCAGTTAGTTCAAGAGCAATTGTTGGCCACCCATTAGGAACTCTATATGGAACAGGTTCAAAGACAAATCCAGATGGAAGTTTAGATTTAAATTCAAATGGATTCCCTCAAATTACATCTAGTCCAATAGTTCTTGGAGATCCAAATCCAGACTGGAGAGCAGGTGTATCTATGAATATGAGATATAAAAAATGGAGACTTAATGCTGTTCTTGAACACTCTCATGGTGGTGAATTTTCACCAAGAACTCTATGGGTATTAAATAGATTTGGAACAACAGCAGAGACTGCAAATAGACTTACACTAGACCAGCCTTTAGTAAACTATAGAGGAAATACAATTGCTGCTGGTACAACTGTAAGAGGTAATATAAAAGATTTCGGAGGAGGTCCAGTACTTTTAGATGAAAACTGGTATAGAACAGGAATCGGGGGAGGATTTGGTGATAACCAAGCTTATAACTTCTCTATTGCCGACGCAACATGGACAAAGTTAAGAGACTTATCTCTTAGTTATATTTGGGATGACTCACGTATTAAATCTCTTGGTTTAAGTGATGTGATTTTAACTTTTACTGGAAGAGACCTAATTAACATCAACGAAGTTGATGGAATTGATCCTGAGATAAATACAAAAGGTGTAAGTGTTGCACAAGGTGTGGAATACTTTACTAATCCTCAGACAAAAGGTTTTCTGTTTAGTCTAACTATAAATTATTAAGAAAATGAAAAAATTATACACAAAATCAATATTAGCTTTAGTTCTTATATTTTCGTTCTCTTGTGAGGACTTAAATGAAGATATTAATTCAAATCCTAATGATATTCTAATATCGGATGTTGAAGACAAGCTATTTTTAACAGGTTCACAGTTAGCAACTATCCAACTTCAACTTGGACATTTAAACAGAATCAGTGGAATGTATTCTGGACAATTGATAGGTTTTAGTTCTTTATATGCAAACATATATGGATATAGTTTATCAACTGTAGAAGCAAACGGTTCATGGAATGCACTTTATGTTGGTGTTTTGACTAACATGAGATATCTGCAAGAAAACTCATCTAATTCTCTTTTAGTGGGGATATCGCAGATAATGGAAGGTCATGCTTTTGGAACAGCAGCATCACTTTGGGGGGATATCCCATATAGTGAAGCTGGAAATCCTGAGATTGAAGACCCTATTTTTGATGATCAAGTTTCAGTTTATAATGCTGCAATATCTAAGTTAGACGCTGGTATTCAAACATTATCTGGTGCTCCATCAGGAGGTTTATCTCAAGACATAATCTATGGTGGAGATAAAAATAAATGGATAGCTGCTGCTCATACTTTGAAAGCACGTTTTCATCTTCATAAGAAAGATTATGGTGCTGCAGCTTCTGCTGCTAACAGTGGAATTAGTTCTGCATCTGGGGATATGACTTATAATCCACCAGCATCTCAGAATTCAGGTGATGTAAACCTTTTCGCTACCATTCTTAATGGATCAAGAGCGGGAGACCTTGGTAACTCATCTGGAGGATCTGAAAGTTATTTATTACAGCTATTAAGCAATTCTTATCCAATTAATAGAAATCATTCTAAAACAGATGAGACTGCTAGATATGGTTACTATAAAATTAATTCATCTAGTGGTTCAGCAAATACTGGTGTAATTGCAGAAGATGAACCTCAAAATATGGTTACGTATTTTGAAAATCAATTAATTCTTGCAGAAGCTAAGGGAAGATCAGGAGGTATATCTAGTGGATTACCTCACCTTAATAATGTTCGAGCTTGGCTAAACTCAGGTGGTGGTTTAAATGATAACCACAATACTGATCCATATAATTATGCTGCTTTTGATGCTGCAGATTTTAATGCTGGAGGAATTGAAAATGCAGATGGTATTGATCCAACATCAGCTTTCTTAAGAGAAGTTATTGAGGAAAGGTATGTAAGTGGATTTGGAATGCATATGGCTTTTAATGATGCCAGAAGACTAAGAAAAAGTGATAGCGCTATAAGCGTACCATTTGTTCTTGTAGATGGTCCTGGTGCTCCATATCCGGAGAGAATGCCTTATTCTTATAATGAATTAAATTCAAATGCAAATGCACCTGCAGAAGATCCAGGTATTTTTACTAAAACTAAGGTAAATCAATAATAACTAACACTAAAAAAGGGCTTATTTAATAAGCCCTTTTTTTATTTCTATGACTTTTTTAAGAAATATATATATATACTTAATTGTATGTTTTTTAGCTGTAGGCTGTAGTGTCAAAAATCAACATAAGAATGATATTATATCATCACCTCATCCTCTAGCATCTCAGGCTGGAAAAGATATGTTTTCTATTGGAGGTAATGCATTTGATGCAGCTGTATCAGCTGCATTTACATTATCAGTTGTTGAGCCAAGTATGAGTGGAATTGGAGGAAGACTACAATCAATATATAAAACTCAAGATGGGAATATATCTGGGGTAGATGCAACAACACAAGTTCCATTAAATTATGATAGTAAAAACAGTTCATCTGATAGCTATGGCTATAAAACTATTGGGATTCCAGGTGTAGTTGCAGGCCTTATTAAATTGCATGAAGAGCATGGTGTTCTTGATTTAAAAACTGTAATGGCGCCATCAATTAGACATGCTGAAGAAGGATATATGATTTTTCCTGGTGAAGCTAAAAGACAAGCAAGTGCTAAAGATATAATAGAAAGTTTTGAAGGCACCAAGTATTATTTTTTAAATTCTGATGGTGATTCATTTATTGGAGGAGATATAGTTTTTCAAAAAGATTTAGCTAATACTTTGAAAATAATCTCTGAAAATGGTAGAGAAGGATTTTATGAGGGTGAAATAGCTGAAAAAATAGTCAATGATATTCAATCTAATGGAGGTCTTATTACATTAGATGATTTAAAAAATTATTCAGCTCATGATTCAAAAATTTTAACTGGAAGTTTTCAAGGTTATGATATACATTCACTATATCTTCCTTCATATGGTGCTATAACCATACAAATTCTTCAAATTCTGGATAATTTAAATATTCAGAATGAGAATGAATTAGCAATTAAAATTTCTAGCGCTTCTGAAAGAGCATTTGAATATCGTTATTATCAAAATAATGAAGACTCCCTAAGAAGTATATTATCTTATGATATGGCAAGAAAAATTGCCAACAAAATAGATAATGATGATTCATTACTTTCATTAAAGAGTGAATCAAATCAGCCTGTCTATTCAGATCTTGCGGTTGGACATACTACGCATCTAACAACTGCTGATCAACATGGAAATGTAGTTGCAATTACTCAAACTTTAGGGCCAAATATGGGTTCAAAAGTTGCAACAAAAGGTTTGGGTTTTTTATATAATGTTACTATGGGACCATATCTAGGAGGATACCTTGGTGAGGACAAGCCAGGAGACAGGGCCTCTTCCCATATTTCTCCTACTTTATTTACAAATGAAGATGAAGTAGTTTTAGCACTTGGCGCTGCAGGAGGTCAAAGAATTATAACTGCAATTACTCAAGTAGCATACAGATACTTAGCACAAAATTCTCCGCTAAGTGATGCTCTTTACCTTCCAAGGTACTATAAAAATGATGGGATCCTCTATATCGAAGACCATCTTGGTATTAATAGAATCAATGCACAGCTATTTCCTAATAGATATAATGTGGAAAGAATACCTCATAAGGCTTATTTTGGAAGAGTTCATGCTGTAGCCTTAGATTCGTTAAAAAAGCTATGGGTTGGATCTGCTGACCCTGACTGGGAAGGCACTGTCTCTAGTTATTATAAAAGATAAAACCCACTAAATTAGCGGGTTTTTTAGTAGCGTGGGCAGGACTCGAACCTGCGACCTTTGGGTTATGAGCCCAACGAGATACCGCTTCTCCACCACGCGATATAGAATGCAAATATATAAACTTTACTAACTATAGACAAACCATTAAATATTAGTAACTATCTTTGCGAAAAATGAGAAAGAAAAATCATAAATCTGGGTTTGTCTCTATAATTGGAAGACCTAATGTAGGGAAATCAACATTGATAAATGCTTTAATGGAGGATAAGCTATCTATTATTACTTCAAAAGCACAAACAACCCGACATAGAATAAGGGGAATTATCAATGGTGATGATTATCAAATAGTTATATCAGATACCCCAGGGATATTAGATCCTAATTATCAACTTCAAGAAGTTATGATGAAGTTTATAAATGAAACTTTAATTGATTCTGATATATTAGTTTTTATTGATGAAGTGGGGAGTAAGGAATTTAAGAATGATTCATTAATCGAAAAAATTAATAAACTAAAGGTTCCAAAAATGGTATTACTTAATAAAATTGATCTTTTTGATCAGAATAAATTAGAGAGCTCTTTGATATATTGGGAAAAAATTTTTCCAGAAATAAAGATATATCCAATATCTGCAAAGGAGGGGTTCTTTGTAGATGAATTAAAGGAAATATTTATTAATAATATTCCTGAGTCACCGCCTTTTTTCCCTAAAGATCAGTTTACAGATAAATCAGAAAGATTTTTTGTAAATGAGTCATTAAGAGAACAGATATTGCTTAATTATGATAAAGAAATTCCATACTCAGTTGAGGTTATAACTGAAGAATTTAAGGAAACAAGTAAAATAATAAAAATAAGATCTATTATTTTCACTGAAAGAGATTCCCAAAAAAAGATATTAATTGGTCATAAGGGAGCAGCATTAAAAAAGGTCGCATCAAATGCGAGAAAGGATTTAGAAAGATTCTTTAATAAAAAGATATTTTTAGAAGTTTTTATTAAAGTAAAAAAGAATTGGAGAAATGATAAATTATCTCTAAAAAGGTTTGGATATAATTTATAGAAATTAATTTAAATGGGAGGAATTGTTGCCATAGTTGGAAGGCCAAATGTTGGAAAATCGACACTATTTAATCGACTTATCCAAAAAAAAGATGCTATAGTTGATGAATCAAGTGGTGTTACAAGAGATAGGCATTATGGAAAGTCAGATTGGAATGGTAAAGAATTTACAGTAATTGATACAGGTGGATATCTTAAACTTGGAGATGATGTTTTTCAAAAAGAGATTGATAAGCAGGTAATTATAGCAATTGAAGAATCTGATATTATTTTATTTGTTGTTGATGTAAAGGATGGCTTAAATGGAATGGATGAGACAATAGCTAAGCTTCTTCACAAAACTTCAAAACCAGTTCTAATTTTAGTAAATAAGGTTGATAATTCAAAGCTAATTAAAAGTTCAAATGAATTTTATTCTTTAGGTTTTGATAACCTTTTTTGTATATCATCTATAAATGGTCAAGGCTCAGGAGAATTATTGGATGAATTAGTTAAGCTTTTACCTGAAAAAGAATCTGTTGAGGATCTTGTCCCAAAATTTTCTGTAATAGGAAGACCAAATGCTGGAAAATCTTCATTTATTAATGCTTTAATTGGCCAGGACAGGTTCATTGTTACAGACATCGCAGGAACCACTAGAGATAGTCTATATACTAGGTATAATCAATTTGGTTTTGAATTTGATCTAATTGATACTGCAGGAATAAGAAAGAAAACTAAAATAAGTGAAAATATAGAATTCTATTCTATTCTAAGATCTGTTAGAGCTATTGAAAAGTCAGATCTCTGCATTTTAATTTATGATGCTCAAAGAGGATTTGATGCGCAAGATCAAAATATATTTTGGTTAGCTTCAAAAAATAAGAAAGGCATTGTCATCCTTGCAAATAAATGGGATTTAGTAGAAAAAGAACAAAATACAACTACCCTTATTGAGCAAAAAATTCATGAAAAGACAGCACCTTTTGTAGATATTCCTATTGTTTTTATTTCATCAACTGAAAAACAAAGAGTATTTGATGCTATAAAAAAAGCAATGGAGGTTTATGATAAAAGAAAACAAAAGATCCCGACAAAAAAGCTTAATGATTATATCCTGCCAATAATTGAGAAAACACCTCCGCCAAGTAATAAAGGAAAATATATAAAAATTAAATTTTCTAGACAGCTGCCTACACCATATCCTCAATTCGCTTTTTACTGTAACTTGCCTCAATACATAAAGGAAGCTTATAAAAGATTTATAGAGAATCAATTAAGGAAAGAGTATGATTTTAAAGGAGTTCCTATAGATATTTTTTTTAGGAAAAAATAATCAAATATTTGACTTTAGGTTCTTCAACTCAAATTTAATTTTTTCAAGTTTTTTGATAATAGAAGAACTATCTAAACTTTCTTTATTCTTTGACTTAAGTCTTTTCTTTGCTCCTTGAATTGTTAAACCTTCTTCTTTAAGTAGTCTATATATTGAAGAGACCTTCTCAATATCTTCTTTTGTAAATTTTCTAGCACCAGAGGGTTTTACTTTAGGTTTTAATATTTCAAACTCTTTTTCCCAAAACCTTAGTAGAGAATTGTTTACATTAAAAAGTTTAGACACTTCGCTTATGCTAAAATACTTTTTGTCAGGTAGTTCAAAATACATAACTCTTAGTCAAGAGATTGGTTCTCCTGTGAAGCTTGATTTACAAGAGTTTCAAATTCTGTTGGAGAAAGATTACCATAATAGAAATTAATAGGGTTAATTTTTTTCCCATCTTTTATTATCTCATAATGAAGGTGAGGAGCTACTGATCGCCCAGAACTTCCAACATATCCAATAATATCTCCCCTTTTAACTCTATTACCTCTCCTTACACTAATTTTATCCATATGAGCATAAATGCTAACATAACCAAAACCATGGTCAATTCTAACATGATTTCCAAAACCAGCAGCTCTATTATCAGCTCTAGATATTTTACCATCACCGGTAGCATATATTGGTGAACCTCTTTCAGCTGAAAAGTCCATACCCCAGTGTCTTTTTCTTTTTTTTGTAAAAGGATCTGTTCTCCATCCAAATCCCGATGCCATCCTTTTTAAATCAGAATTACTAATTGGTTGAATGGTGGGTATAGATGAAAGAAGTGATTCATTGTTTTTTGCAAGAAGTTCAATCTCATCTAATGATTTAGATTGAATCACAAGTTCTTTTGTAAGTATATCAATCCTTTCTGTTGTATTAATGATTAAATCAGAATTTTCATATCCATTTAAATAATCATATCTATTAATACCTCCAAATCCCATCCTTCTTTGCTCTTCTGGAATTGGGCTAGCCTCAAAGTATACTCTATAAAGATTATTGTCCCTTTTTTCAATATTAGCTAAAGCTGATTCTACTTGTTCTAATTTTTTATTAAGAACTTTCATCTGAAGCTCATAATTCTTGATCTCTCTTGACTGGACTAATTCTTGAGGAGTATTAATAAATTCAGTATTTAGAAGTAATACAGTAATAAATCCAGCAAAAATTATTGAACTTATTAAGAACAAGATTAAATTAAATAACTTGTTAAGATTAGTTCTTTTTATTGGAATAAACTCCAGATTATCTTTATCAAAATAATATTTAGTTTTGGACATAGGCCAATTTGTTGTAATTTTCTACTAGATTATACCAGCTTTTATATACAAATATAAAAAAAATGACATCATCTGAGGTTAGACAAAAATTCATTGATTTTTTTAAGTCAAAAGATCATAAACAAATATCTTCAGCATCTATCTTAAACAATTATGATGATAACCTTATGTTTACAAATGCTGGTATGAATCAATTTAAAAATATTTTTATAGGAACTCAAAAACCTAATGATTTAAGAATTGTTAATTCTCAAAAATGTCTAAGAGTATCAGGAAAACACAATGATCTTGAAGAGGTTGGAATAGATACATATCATCATACTTTTTTTGAAATGCTTGGAAATTGGAGTTTTGGAGATTATTTCAAAGAAGAGATTATCAATTGGTCATTTGAACTATTGACTGATCACTATAAAATTGATAAAGACGATTTATATGTAACTATTTTTAAAGGTTCTACAGAAGATAATACTCCAGCAGATGAGGAGTCATTTAATTATTGGAAGAAATTATTTCCAGATGAAAAAATAATCTATTGCGATAAAAAGGAAAATTTCTGGGAGATGGGAGAGTATGGACCATGTGGGCCATGTTCTGAAATCCATATTGACATTAGATCAAAAGATGAAAAAAATAAAATTAATGCCAGAGATCTAATAAATAAAGATCATCCTCATATAATTGAAATATGGAATCTTGTATTTATTCAATATAATCGTTTGACGGATGGCTCACTTAAAAAGCTTGACAATAAATATGTTGATACTGGAATGGGGCTTGAAAGACTTTGCATGGTACTTCAAAATAAAAAATCTACATATGAAACTGATCTATTTGAATCATTAATTTCTGAGATTGAAAAGATTTCAGGTTCAAAATACCTAGAGGATGATAAAATAGATAAAGCAATTAGAGTTATCTCAGACCATACTAGGGCAGTAGTTATATCAATAGCTGATGGACAACATCCAAGCAATATTGGCCCAGGTTACGTCATAAGAAGAATCTTAAGAAGAGCTATAAGATTTGGATATACTTATTTAAATATTAAAGATCCCTTTATATATAAGTTAGTCTCTAAAGTTTCAAAAGATTTACAAAATGTATATCCAAACATTAAAGATGACAACAAGATTATAGAGACAGTTATAAAAGATGAAGAATCAGCTTTCTTAAAAACTCTAGATCAAGGAATTGTATTATTAAATAAGTTAATAAAGAACTCTGAGAATAAAATTATAGATGGTCAAGATGCATTCAAATTATACGATACCTATGGATTTCCTGTTGATTTAACATCATTAATTGCTGCTGAGAGTGGCTTTAAAGTTAATGTAAAAGGGTTTGATGAAAATATGCAAAAACAAAAAGAACGATCTTCATCAAAATCTAAAATAAAATACTCTGATTGGAATATTATAGATGAAAATGCTGAATCTAATTTTATTGGATATGATAAATTAAAAAGTGAAATGAATCTAATAAGATTTAGGGAAGTTGAAACAGAAAATGAAATGAATCTCCATTTAGTATTTGATAATACACCATTTTATGCTGAATCAGGAGGGCAGATTGGCGATACTGGTTCAATTGAGTCTTCATCAAAAGAGGTTATTGAAATAATAGATACAATAAAGGATAATGATTATATAATCCATGTTACTAATAAAATGCCAAATAATCAAGACTCTCCTTTTATAGGTATAGTAGATTCAAAAAGGAGACAACAAATTACATCAAATCATACTTCAACACATCTTCTAAACTTGGCATTGAAAAAAATATTAGGGACCAATGTTGAGCAAAGAGGATCTATGATATCGGAAGAATCATTTAGATTTGATTTCTCACATCAAATAAAACTTTCTAAAGAGGAGCTTAATAAAGTTGAAGAATATGTAAATAACCTAATTAAAGAAAGTATTGATTTGATAGAAGAAAGATCCGCAGATTATAAGGAAGTTATAAAGAAAGGAGCGATCGGACTTTTTTCAGAAAAATATGGAGAAAAAGTAAGAACCATAAAGTTTAACGAATCATATGAATTGTGTGGAGGTACACATGTAAAAAATACAAAAGATATAGGTAGTTTCAAGATTATCTCAGAAGGATCCCAAGCCTTTGGAATTAGAAGAATTGTTGCTACAAGTTCTGATAAAAAGATCTTAGAAGAAAATCTTAAGCAAAAGTCTATAAAAGATAAGGCAGCAACTGATGAGGCGAATAGATTACTTAAAAAAGAGAATGAGTCAATTAATAAAATTAAAGTTGAGTCTATTAAAGAAGATATAATTAAAAATATCCAATTATCTAATAGTGTTAATACTTATATAGGTGAATTAGAGCTTGACTTAAAATCAATTAAAGATTTATGTTTTATGCTATCTGATAAAATTGAGAAACTATTTGTGATTATCGTTTCTAAGAATGATGAAAAAGTATTTATTTCATGTTTTGTATCAAAAGAACTAGTGGAAGAAAAAGGATTCAATGCATCGAATATTGTTAAAGAGCTTTCCCCGATGATAGATGGAAATGGAGGAGGTCAGGCTTTCTTTGCAACTGCTGGTGGAAAAAAAATAGATGGGATTAAGTCTGTATTATCACAATCTGAAAAAATAATTAGTCAGATTTAGGAGGATATTCCTCAAATATTTTATTTACAAATTCACCAATCATCTCATCTCTGTCTCTTCTAAATTCATTTATAATACCTACTCCTCTCCCTTGCCACACCAATTGATTGTTTTTAGTATCAATGATATTTATAAAAAGAGTGCCTTGAGTATTTGAAGTTACTGAACTGCTAGGGTGATTATAGAATCCCCAAAATGGAGGATAATAACCATAAGCCAAATTATTTCTAAGATAAACCCTTTGCCTAGATGTAGTTTCAATAGTAACAATGATATCAGGACTGTCAGATCTAGTTAGCCCCTTTTGTTTTAGACCTAAATCAATATACTTAAGTATTCTTTTCTTATCTAAATCTGAAATATTTACTTTATCAATATCAGGTTTATAAAATGCGAAAGTATTGTATTCCGAAAAATTTACATCCCTATCATAATCGGAATGAACATAAACTCCACATGATTGAATGACCATGAGTATTGTGAAAAAAAATATTTTTAGTTTGTTTAATTTAAACATAACTTAGTTATAATGGTTAAAAACAAATTTATAAAATTTTTTGCTTTATTCCTTCTA
>MDTB01121005.1_pt1 | contig 14191 bp, 16 predicted proteins | sample 811161 | NCBI WGS metagenome assembly MDTB01 (sample SAMN05326650, study PRJNA326480) | marine metagenome | isolation source: seawater | place: Mediterranean Sea | collected 2009
AGAAGTTCACCCTTAGAAAAAAAAGATGGTAAAGAATTACCAAGTTATTTAGGTGATAATATTAATGGAATGGAATTTTCAGAAAAAGCTAGAGAGCCAGATGCAAAAAGACTGTTTAGAGCATATTCTCAATCTGCTTCTACACTAAATTTAATAAGAGCTTTTTCACAAGGAGGCTTTGCAGATCTAAGACAGGTTCATTTGTGGAATTTAGGATTTATAAATAAAAAAACAAAAGGAAAATATAAAGAGATTGAAGATAAAATTAGTGATGCACTTTCTTTTATGGAAGCTTGCGGAATTAATCCTGACAATAACAGGAGACTTAGAACAGTAAATTTTTATACATCCCATGAAGCATTGCTACTTCCTTTTGAAGAAGCTATGACAAGAATAGATTCAACAACTGGAGAGTATCATGATACATCTGCTCATTTTGTATGGATTGGAGACAGAACTCGTCAACCTGATGGAGCACACGTTGAATTTTGCAGAGGAATTAAAAACCCCATTGGTTTAAAATGCGGACCAACTTTAAAATCAGATGAGTTAATAAAACTTTGTAATATTTTAAATCCTAAAAATGAACCTGGTAGACTTACTTTGATATCAAGATTTGGTGCTAACAATGTTGAAAAATTTTTACCTAAACTTATAAGGTCTGTAAAAAAAGAAGGGTTAAAAGTTATCTGGTCTTGCGATCCTATGCATGGAAATACCATAAAAGCTGCAACAGGATTTAAAACAAGACCTTTTGAGAATGTTCTAAAGGAAGTAAAAAATGTATTTGGAATACATCAAAGCGAAGGTAGTTATGCAGGTGGTTTACACGTTGAAATGACAGGACAAGATGTGACAGAGTGTACAGGTGGAGCTCAAAAAATATCGGAAAAGGATTTGTCTAACAGGTATAGGACACATTGTGATCCAAGACTAAATGCCACGCAAGCTCTAGAATTGGCTTTTTTAATTTCTGATGAAATTAAGAAGAATTCAAAATATTCAAAAAATATTATTCAAGCAGCGTCTTGATAATTATTATATAATTATTAAGACAGAATCCTTAAAAAGAAAAAGGAACTGATTTAATTATGAATGTAGAAAAAAGAACAAAAATTATTAAAGACTGGATAGAGGATTATTGCAAAAATACCTCTTTTAATCCAAAAGCATTGGTTGTCGGGATTTCTGGTGGTGTAGACTCTTCTGTTGTAAGCACTTTATGCGCAATGACAGGTATGAAAACAATAGTTTTATCAATGCCAATAAACCAAATAAAATCTCAGCACGATTTAAGTTTATTACATGCTACATGGCTAAAAGAAAAATATAAAAATGTTGAACACCATTTATTAGATATGGATAAAATATTTCAATCTTTTTCAAGTACATTAAAAAATTTTAGTAATGAACATGGTTTTGCTAATTCAAGAGCAAGACTAAGGATGGCAACATTGTATCAAGTAGCAACGGCAAATTCAGGATTAGTTGTTGGAACTGGTAATAAAGTCGAAGATTTTGGAGTTGGATTTTATACGAAATATGGTGATGGTGGAGTAGATATTTCACCAATAGCAGATTGCACGAAAACCCAGGTATGGGAATTGGGGAAATACTTAGGGATATCTGAAAAAATTATCAATGCGGCTCCCACAGATGGTTTATGGAATGATGGCAGAAGTGATGTAGATCAATTAGGAATGAGTTATGAGGATTTAGAAAAAGCCATGTTTAATAAAAACGACCCTAACTATAAAAAATATTTAAAAATTAGAGAAAAAAATTTACACAAAATGAAATCTATACCCGTTTGTACTTTTAAAGATGAATAACAATTTAAACATTTCAAATACACTTAGTGGAAAAAAAGAAAATTTTGTTCCAATTGATAAAAATAAAGTTGGCATGTATGTTTGTGGACCAACAGTTTACGATACTCCACATATTGGAAATGCTAGACCTTTAGTTGTATTTGATGTTTTGTATAGAGTTCTTCTAAAAATTTTTGGTAAAAATAAAGTCACATATGTTAGAAATATAACAGATGTAGATGATAAGATAATTGAGTCATCAAAAAAGAAAAAATTATCAATAGATTCACTTACCTCTAAGATCATAAAAAGTTTTCATGATGATTGTAAATATTTAAATTGTCTAAAACCCAGTTTTGAACCAAAGGCTACGGAACACATTAAAGGAATGATTGCTATGACTAAAAATTTGCTAAACAATAAATACGCATATGAGAAAGATAAGCACATTTATTTTTCTGTTAGCTCATTTAAAAATTACGGTAAATTGTCTAAAAAAAAACCTGACGAACTTGTTGCCGGAGCAAGAATAGAAGTAGCTAAATCTAAAAAAAATCCTCTCGATTTTGTTCTTTGGAAGCCATCGGCCCCAGAAGATCCAGGCTGGGACTCTCCATGGGGAAGGGGAAGACCTGGTTGGCATTTAGAATGTTCAGTTATGAGCGAAAAATTTCTTGGAAAAAATTTTGATATTCATGGCGGAGGATTAGATCTTGTTTTTCCTCATCATGAAAATGAATTAGCACAATCATGTTGTTCCAATAATGTGGAAAAATTTGCGAATTACTGGATCCATAATGGTTATGTTACTTTTAACAAAGAAAAAATGTCAAAATCTTTAGGAAATATTGTTACAATTGAAAAAATGAGAAAAAAAATTAATGGTCAGGTTATCAGACTTTCATTGTTAAGTACTCATTACAAACAACCTTTAGACTGGAATGAGAAATTAATCGATGAAAGCCAAAATACTCTTGATAAGTGGTATACTCAATTTGAAAAAACTAAAGAAGAAAGTTTAAGTGAAGATTTATTACAACCACTTATGGAAGACTTAAATACACCTAATTATATATCAAAACTTCATTTCCTCTATGATAAAGCTTCAAAAGGGGACAGTTCTTCAAAAAAAACTTTTCTTGCTGGATGTAAACTTATTGGTTTACTAGAAGAAGATTTAGATACATGGAAAAAATTTAAAAAAACTAAATCAAATATTAATGAAAAAATTGTTAATAATATGATCAAAGAAAGAGAAAATGCTAGAAAGAATGGTGATTACAAATCAGCAGATAGTATTAGAAGAGATTTAGAAAATAATGGAATAATTATTGAGGACAAAGGCGACAAAACATTTTGGAAATATAAATGAAAAAAGAGAAAGTATATATATTTGATACTACTTTAAGAGACGGAGCTCAAACTGAGGGCGTTAATTTTTCTGTAGATGATAAAAACAAAATAGCAAAGACCCTTGCTGAACTTGGGGTTGATTATTTAGAAGGTGGATGGCCAGGAGCTAATACCTTAGATACAAATTTTTTTAATAAACCTCCTCAGCTAGGTGAAACCGTGCTAACAGCCTTTGGTATGACCAAAAAATCTGGGAGGAGCGCTCAAAATGATCCTGGTTTGTCAGCTATTTTAAACTCAAATACAAAAGCAGTTTGTTTAGTGGGAAAGTCTTGGGATTTTCATGTTGATAAAGCCTTAGGTATTACAAACGAGGAAAATTTAGAGAATATAAAAGAGTCTGCAAAATTATTTATTAGAGAAAAAAAAGAATTTATGTTTGATGCCGAACATTTTTTTGATGGCTACAAAAATAATCCAGATTATGCAATAAGTTGCGTTAAAACTGCTTATGACGAAGGAGCAAGATGGGTTGTGCTTTGTGATACAAATGGAGGAACACTTCCAAATGAAGTTGGAGAGATTGTTTCAAAAGTCTCCAAAATTATCCCGGGAAAAAATCTTGGAATTCACGCACACAATGATACCGAGAATGCAGTAGCTAATTCTTTAATAGCTGTATTATCTGGAGCACGCCAGATTCAAGGAACAATAAATGGTTTGGGGGAAAGATGCGGTAATGCAAATTTAATGTCAGTAATTCCTTCATTAGTTTTAAAAGAAAGTTTTTCTAAAAACCTGGAAATAGGTATATCGAAAGATAAAATGAAATCATTAACAGATTGTTCTAGATTGCTTGATGAAATACTTAATAGAAAATCTAACAGACATTCAGCATATGTAGGTGCTTCAGCTTTTGCCCACAAGGGCGGTCTTCATGTATCAGCTATTACAAAAGATCCAAAAACTTATGAACATATAAATCCAAATTTAGTTGGTAATTTTAGAAATATTGTCGTTTCTAATCAATCAGGAAAATCTAATATTATGTCCAGACTAGAAAAATATGGAATTAAAATCGATAAGAATGATCCAAAGGTTCAAAGTTTGCTTAATGAAGTAAAAGACAGAGAGTTTGCAGGTTACTCATACGATGGAGCCGATGCTTCTTTTGAATTATTGGCAAGGCGTCTTTTGGGAGAAATACCAAAGTATTTAACTATTTCAAAATACGATGTTTCAGTCAAAAGGGATTCAAAAGACAAAATAAATTCATTTGCAAAAGCTCATATAATAGTTGATGGCAAAGAAATTATTTGTGAAGGATCAGGTAATGGACCAGTAAACGCATTAGATAATGCAATCAGATCTAATGTAGACAAAGTCGGCAAATATTCAAAATATTTGAAGGATTTAAAACTCGTTGATTACAAAGTAAGAATTTTAAACACAGGAACAAATGCAACAACTCGCGTTTCTATTGAAAGCACAGACAAAGATGGAAAAAATTGGTTCACAATAGGTGTGTCACCAAATATAATTGATGCATCTTTTAAAGCATTAATAGATAGCTTGGACTACAAATTGTATAAAGAAAAAGCTCCAGCTAATGATTAATAAAATCGGTTTTATTCTTGTAAAACCTCAGTTAGCAGAAAATATAGGTTTTTCAGCAAGAGGGATAAAAAATTTCGGTTTTAAAACTTTAGATTTAGTAAGTCCAAAAGAAAGTTGGCCAAGCAAAAAAGCAATAGCAACATCAGTAGGAGCAAAAGAAATTCTTAAGAAAACTAAAGTATATTTAAATATTAAAGATGCAATAAGTAAATATGATATTATTTACGCTTCCTCGGCAAGAAGAAGAGATATTAATAAAAGACATTTATCTTTTAATCAGTTCATAAAAAATATCAAAAATAATAAAAAAAAGAAAATCGGGATTATGTTTGGTCCAGAATCCTCAGGATTATCAAATGATGACATATCATATTCAAATTATATTTTCAAAATTCCAGTAAATAAAAATTTTGAGTCTATTAATCTATCTCACAGTATAATTCTGGTTTGCTACGAAATATTTAAAAATATTAAACCAAACTATTTTAAGAAAGAAAAAAAGTTAAATGACGTTATAAGTAAACAAAAACTTAATATATTTGTAAATTTCATTGAAAATCGTTTAGAAAAAAAGGGTTTTTTTTCACCCAATGAAAAGAAAAAAACAATGTTAATAAATCTTAGAAATATTTTTGGTAGAATGCAATTAAGTAACAAAGAACTAAGGATATTATCTAGTGTTTTTAGTAAAATATAAGAACAATTGACAAATTCACTATAACGATTATAAACGTTTTTTTTATGACAAAAAGAATTAGAGCGAAACATAAAGTAGATAGAAGATTAAAAGTTAATTTATGGGGAAAACCCAAAAGTCCTTTTAATACTCGTAACTACCCTCCAGGCCAGCACGGTCAAAACAAAAAAGGAAAACCAACAGATTATGGTGTTCAGCTCAACGCAAAACAAAAATTAAAATCATATTATGGAAATATTAACGAGAGACAATTTAGAAATGTTTATAGAAAAGCTATTAAAAAAAAGGGAAATACAACAGAGAATTTAGTTGGAATTTTAGAAAGAAGATTGGACACAGTTATTTATAGAGCCAAATTAGCGCCAACAGTTTTTTCAGCAAGACAATTAATTAACCACGGTCATTTCACAGTAAATAAGAAAAAAGTAAATGTTTCTAGCTATCTCGTAAAAGAGGAAGATCTAATAGAGGTTAAAGAAAAATCGAAAAGTTTAACAATTATTGAGTCCAGCCTTAACAGCAAAGAAAGGGATGTGCCAGAGTATATTCAAATTGATTCAAAAAATAAAACAACTAAACTTGTTAGAGTCCCAAAGTTTGCTGATATTCCGTATCCAACGGTAATGGAGCCTAAATTAGTAATTGAGTATTATTCAAGATAATAAAGATTTACTTTCAAAAAGTTTTTTTAATTCACCTTTTTCAAACATTTCTTTAACGATATCACAACCTCCGATAAATTCTCCCTTTACATAAAGTTGAGGTATTGTTGGCCAGTCAGTATAATCTTTAATTCCTTGCCTAATATCATTGCTTTCTAAAACATTTACTCCTTCAAATTTAATTTGAAGATGCTTTAGAATATTCGTAACAGCCATTGAAAAACCACACTGAGGAGAGTTGGGTGTACCTTTCATAAAAAGCACTACGTTATTTGCATCGATCATTGTTTTAATTTTATTTTTTATCTCATCCATTTTTTTCCTCAGTAGTTAAGGCTAAAGCATGTAACTCATTACCCATTTTACCTTTAAGAGCTTTATAAACCATTTTATGTTGCTCGATTTTCGATTTTCCAATAAAGTTTTTTGAAATTATTTTAGCTTCGAAATGGTTATTATCACCCATAGTATCCTTAAGTTCGAGAGTGGCATCTGGAAAAGCAGACAAAATCATATCTGAAATTTGGTTTTTAGTTAATGGCATTGAAATTATTATACCATTGATTGTTACAGATTTGAAGATCTTTAGTTTTAAGAGAAAATGAGCTCTCCATTTCAAATGTGTCATTTTGTACTTCTGCTATAATTTCATGAAAAACATTATTTTTTTTAAAGAATGTCTCTATTTTTTTAAGATTATTTCTTGAAATCTCAATTAAATATCTACCCTGATCTTCTCCAAAAAAATATTCGTATAAGTTTTTAAGTTTTTTTGGTTTATATATTTTTAAACCAAGACCCGAAGACATAGACATTTCAGCTAAAGCGACTAACATACCACCAGAGGAAATATCATGCACTGATATTGCAATATTATTTTTAATTAATTCAAGAACAGCTAAACCATTATTTTTTTCATTTAATAAATTTACCTCGGGTGGTGGTCCATCTTTTATTAAAAAATTTTCACAAAGAAATGCACTTTGACCTAAATGACCAATGGTTTTACCGATTACTATAATTAAATTTCCATTTTTTTTTGTCTTTATGTTTGTGATTTTGTTTAAATCATTTAAAATTCCAATACCTCCAATAACAGGGGTCGGGTCTATACTTTTTGAATTAGTTTCGTTGTAAAAAGAAACATTTCCGGACACTACTGGGAAATTTAGAAATTCACACGCTTCTTTAATTCCATTGATACAATCTATAAATTCTCCCATAACTTCTGGTTTTTCTGGGCTTCCAAAATTCAAGCAATTTGTTATTGCCAAAGGTTTAGCACCTGCAGAAATTAAATTCCTCCAATTTTCTGAAACTATTTGTTTTCCCCCAGTTTTTGGATCAGCCTTACAATACAAGGCTGATGAATCGACCGATATTGCTATTGCTTTGTTTTTATTGTGAATTCTAATTACCGCTGCATCACCACCCGACTTTTGAATAGTATCACACATTACAGATTGGTCGTATTGATCTGTAATCCAACTTTTATTTGAGTGGTTAGGTGAGGATAAGATTTTTATTAAAGCATCATCAATTTTAATTTTTTTTAAATTATTTATTCCCAATTTATTTTTTTTTATTTTTTTTAAAGCAAATTTTCTTTCATACAACGGAGCTTTTTCAGCTAAGGCAGGTATAGGGATATCTGCAACTTTTTTGTCATTAAAATTTAGAACCAATCTATTAGTATCAGTTGTTTTTCCAATAACTACAAAATCTAAATCCCATTTATCAAATATTTTTTTTGCTTCATCTTCTTTATTGTCATCAAGTATTAAAAGCATTCTTTCCTGACTCTCAGACAACATCATTTCATATGGTGTCATATTATTTTCACGACATGGTACTTTATTTAAATCTAATTCAATGCCCAGTTTACCTTTTGAAGCCATTTCAATACTAGAAGAAGTAAGACCTGCAGCTCCCATATCTTGAATAGATATGATAGAATTATCTTTCATTAATTCTAGACAAGCCTCCAAAAGTAATTTTTCAGTAAAGGATCACCAACTTGTACGGTTGGTTTTTTTTCCTCCGAGTTTTCATCAAATTCAGCTGATGCCATTGTGGCGCCGTGAATACCATCTCTTCCAGTTTTTGAACCAACATATACCACCGCTTTATTCAAACCTTTTGCTTTTGAATAAAAAATTTTATTTTTATTTGCTAAACCGATTGCCATAGCGTTAACCAAAATATTCTCATTATACGTATCGTTAAATTTTGTTTCACCACCTACGGTAGGTATACCAACTGAATTACCATAACCGCCAATTCCTGAAACTACACCATTTAATAAATTTTTAGTTTTATTATTTTTAGGTGACCCAAAGTGAATAGAATTCATCAAAGCGATTGGTCTAGCTCCCATAGTAAATACATCACGTAATATACCACCAACACCTGTAGCTGCTCCTTGATACGGCTCTATAAAAGAGGGGTGGTTATGACTTTCTATTTTAAAAACTATTGCGTCGTCATCACCAATATCAATGACACCAGCATTTTCACCTGGTCCCTGAATGACTATATTATTTTTTGTTGGCAGTTTTTTAAGATGTATCTTGGACGATTTGTAAGAGCAGTGCTCATTCCACATTGCAGAAAAAATTCCTAATTCTAATAAATTTGAGTCTCTACCCAAAGAATCTTTAATTTTTTTATATTCATCCGTTGTTAAACCGTGAGATTCTATCTGATCTTTATTAATAGTCATATCAACTCATTAAACTTAAAAACAAACCCAAACCATTTTCATTTGATAAGATTTTGTCGGACATTCTTTCAGGATGAGGCATCATACCTAAAATATTTTTATTATTATTAAATATACCTGCAATATTATTTATTGATCCATTAGGATTGCTTTTTGAGTTAATATTTCCAGTTTCATTACAGTATTTAATTGGTATTAAATCATTATCTTCCAGCTCTGCCAAATGTTTTTTGCTAGTAAAATAATTTCCTTCATTATGAGCAATATTTAACTTTAATATCTCACTAGATTTATATTTTTTAAAAAATTTGCTTTTGTTAGAGAGAACTTTAACGTGAACATCTTTTGATATGAATTTTAGTCCGGAATTTCTAAGCAATGCACCATTTAATAATCCACACTCAATTAAGATTTGAAAACCATTACATATTCCTAAGATTAGAGATCCTTTCTTTCCAGCGTTAATAACTTCGGTTAAAATATTTGATTTAGCTGCTATTGCTCCCGATCTTAAATAGTCACCATAAGAAAATCCTCCCGGAACAACAATTAAATCCGATTTTGGCAGTTCAGTTTCTTTGTGCCATACCATTGAATTTTTAAATTGTATTTTTTCTAAAGCTACCGCAACATCTCTATCGCAATTTGAGCCTGGAAAAACTATAACTGATGATCTCATCATGCTTTTTTAATTTCAAAATTTTCTATAATCTGATTTGCCAATAATTTCTCACACATTTCTTTTATTTTGCTCTCACCTTTTGCAGGGTCGCTTTCGTTTATATCAATTTCAAAAAATTTTCCTTGTCTTATTGAATTAAGATTATCAATACCTATGTTTTTTAATGTTTGTCCAACCACTTTACCTTGTGGGTCAAGCACATCTTTTTTCAACGTGATCGTTACAGCGAATTTCAATTTATTTTTTCTTAATACTTATTGATGTAGGTTTTTTAAAGTTTACTTCACTTATATTAGTTGTTTCAGGTACTATACCTAGTCTTCTTGCAACTTCCTGATATGCTTGAATAATATTTCCAAGATCTTTTCTAAATCTGTCTTTATCTAATTTTCTCTCACTTTTAATGTCCCAGAGTCTACATGTATCCGGACTTATTTCATCGGCAAGAATGACTTCTTTTTTGTCGCCTTCCCACAGTCTTCCAAACTCCAATTTAAAGTCGACAAGCTTGATTCCAATTCCTCTAAACATACCTGACATAAAATCATTTATTCTGAATGTCATATGTTCAATTTGATTTATTTCTTCTTTTGTTGCCCAATTGAAAGCAAATATATGTTCTTTTGCAATAAGTGGATCATCCAATTCATCCTTTTTATAACAAAATTCTATTAATGGTTTTTCCAAGATTGTTCCATCTGTTACACCAAGTCTTTTTGTCAAAGATCCTGTGGCTATATTTCTTACTATTACCTCTATAGGTATAATCTCCACCAATTTGATCAATTGTTCTCTCATATTAAGTCTTTTAATCAAATGTGTTTTAATACCGACTTGATTTAAATTATTTAAAATGTGTTCAGAAATTCTATTATTAAGAACTCCCTTGCCTTCGACGGTTGCTTGTTTTTTATTATTAAATGCTGTTGCATCATCTTTAAAATGTTGAATTGCCAAACCTTTTTCTTTGGTTTCGTAGATGATTTTAGCTTTGCCTTCGTAAAGTTTTTTACCTTTATTCATTTTTTTCTTAACACTCTCGAGAAAATTACATTAATTTTTCTCGTGTGGTAACCAAAATCAAATAATTTTTTAAGAGTATTAACAGGTATTTTGTCCATAATTACCTGGTCTTTCAACAAGCTATCGTAGAACGGGATATTATTTTCAAGGGATTTTATTGCACACTTTTGAACTATTCTATAGGCTTTATCTCTTCTAATGCCCTGGGTTGTTAGCTCGAGCAAAACCCTTTGGGAAAAAAATATTCCTTTAGTTAAATCAAGATTTTTTTTCATATTATCTTTATTTACTTTCATTGATTTTACAACATTGTTTAAGCGATTGAGAGCAAAATCCATAGTCACAGTGGCGTCGGGCCCTATATTTCTTTCTACACTAGAATGAGAAATATCTCTTTCATGCCAAAGTACAACATTTTCTAAAGCTGGTATTACAGATGCTCTAACTAATCTTGCTAAACCTGTAAGATTTTCTGTAAGCACAGGATTTTTTTTGTGTGGCATTGCTGAAGAGCCCATTTGTTTATTATTAAAAAATTCTTCAACTTCTGAAACTTCTGTTCTTTGCAGGTGTCTTATTTCTGTAGCAAATCTCTCAATAGAGCTTGCTATTACGCCAAGCACTGAAAAAAAATAAGCATGTCTATCTCTAGGAATAATCTGAGTAGATATTGGTTCGACATTTAGATTCATTTTTTTTGCAACATACTTTTCTATCCTTGGGTCTACATTAGCAAATGTCCCAACCGCCCCTGAGATTGCACAAGTTGATATTTCATTAATTGCACTCTGAAGTCTTTTATGGTTTCTTGAAAATTCCTCATAAAAGGAAAGCAGTTTTAAACCAAAAGTAATTGGCTCAGCGTGTATCCCGTGGCTTCTACCAATACATAAAGTATATTTATGTTTAATAGCTTGTTTTTTTATTGAATTTAATAAAATTTCAATATCCTTAGATATAATTAATCCAGATTGCTTTAACTGAATATTAAAACACGTGTCCAAAACATCTGAGGAAGTCATTCCTTTATGTAAAAAACTTGCCTCATTACCAACTTTTTCAATTATAGAAGTTAAGAAAGCTATAACATCATGTCTTACTTTACCTTCAACTTTTAAAATTTTTTCTACATCAATTTTTGACTTGGCTTTAACTTTTTTAACAACACCCTTGGGTATTATTTTGTATTTCTCCATAGCTTCGGCAGCGGCAATTTCAATTTTGAGCCACAAGCTATATCTATTTTTATCAAGCCAAATTTCTCTAATTTCTTTTCTAGAATATCTTTCTATCATATTTTATATGGTGGAAAATCTAATCCCCTTTTTGAAGATGTAAAAATTTCATACCCATTGTCTGTTATACCAACAGTATGTTCAAATTGTGCTGATAATTTTTTATCTTTTGTAACTGCTGTCCAACCATCATTTAATAATTTAGTTTCATAATTCCCTTCATTAATCATTGGTTCAATTGTAAAAATCATACCAGCTTTTAATTTTTCTCCTGTTTTAGCTTCTCCATAATGCAATATATTTGGAGGAGCATGAAAACTTCTTCCCACACCATGTCCGCAAAAATCTCTAACAACAGAAAAACCTTCTGCTTCAACATGTTTTTGAATTACAGATCCTATATCTCCAATATGTATATCATTTTTTAAAATTTGAATTGATTTTATCATGCATCATAAGTGGCATTTACTAATTTTTTTGCTTTAATTGAAACATCACCAACAAAATACATTCTACTAGTATCACCATGCCACCCATCTTTTTGTGCAGTTACATCAACATTGACTATATCACCTTCTTTTAAAATTTTATTTTGAGGAATTCCATGACAAACAATATGGTTTGTTGAGGTACAACAAGATTTTGGATAACCTCTATAGAATAACGGAGCAGAGTATGCATTGCTATCATTGATAAATTCAAAACATAATTTGTCAATGTCGTCTGTTTTTATCCCGGGTTTTATAACCTTTGCAACTTCATCTAAAGCAGCCGAGGCAATTGCTCCCGCAATTCTAGTTCCCTCAAAAGCCTCAATTTTTTTATCTGTCATTTAACAAAATTTTTTATTCTTTTATTTATTTCTATTCCTTTGTTAGAAAATTTACAATCATAACAGAGAAACTTAACATTTTTTTTTAAGGCGTTCTGAAAAACCTTTGAATATTGAGGATCTATATCAGCAGCTATTCCAAAGGATTTGCAATTTTCTATTTGAATTAGAAACATTAAATAACTTTCGTATCCTTGATCAATTGCTGAAAGAAGACTTTCCAAATGTTTTTTTCCTCTGCTAGTTACCGCATCAGGGAATTCAGCATGACCGTCTTTTCTACTAAGCGAGACACTTTTGACTTCTAAAAAAGCTTTTTTATCTTTTTTAGAGCTATAAAGAAGAAAATCAAATCTTGTATTAGATCCAAATTTTTTCTCCGGTCTAATAAGGTCATATTCTTTTAATTCATTTATCAACTTTTTTTCAAGAGACTCTTTTACAATTTTATTTGTGATGTGAGTATTAACACAAAATTTAATTTTTTTAATTTCTATAATTTGCAAAGTGTATTCTAGCTTCCTATTTTTATTATCAGATTTTGTTATCCATACTGGATTTCCCTCTTTCAAAAGATTAATCATTGAGCCAGGGTTTGGACAATGTGCCGTAACAATTTTATTTTTTAACTTAATATCAGCAAAAAATCGCTTGTATCTTTTTATTAAAACACCTGGTATTAATTCATTTTCAAAATCCATTTTTTAAAATAATACCAAATTATGGTTAAAAAAAATAAAAAAAATTCATGCGCAATTCTAATTATTGGAAATGAAATTTTATCTGGAAGAACAAAAGATAAAAATGTTTCTTTTTTAGCCTCTTGGTTGAATTCAAATTTAGGTGTTAAAATTACAGAAGTTAGAATAGTACCCGACTTAGAAAAAATAATAATTAAAAGCGTTTTAGAGCTAAGTAAAAATTTTAGTTATGTTTTAACAACCGGAGGAATAGGGCCAACGCACGATGATATTACCGCAAAGTCAATATCTAAAGCTTTTAAAAAAAAATATACATACAATATTGAGGCTTTAAATATATTAAAGAAGTATTATGGAAATCAATTCAATGATCCTAGAAAGAAGATGGCTAAAATGCCAGCTGGCTCAAAGTTAATTTACAATCCCTCAAGTGCAGCACCAGGTTTTATAATTAAAAATGTAATTTGTCTTCCCGGTGTTCCATTAATATTACAGTCCATGGTCCATAATTTAAAAAAATATTTAAGACCAGGAGCTAAAATTCTCAGCAAAACAGTTTATTGTCAAACAGTAGAAAGTAAAATTGCAAAGGAGTTAGGGGTTATTCAAAATAGACACAAAAAATTTGTTGAAATTGGAAGTTATCCATTTTTTAGACTTGGAAAAATTGGAGTTTCGATTGTAACAAGATCTTCAAAAAAAAGTAATTTACAATTTTGCCACAAAGATATTATTAAAATTTTAAGAGATAAAAAAATTAAAATTATTAGGAATGTATAATGTTATATTTTGCTTTCGGAAGTAATCTACATAAAAAACAGATGAAGAGACGATGCAAGGATTCAAAATATATTGG
>MDTB01218426.1_pt1 | contig 14191 bp, 7 predicted proteins | sample 811161 | NCBI WGS metagenome assembly MDTB01 (sample SAMN05326650, study PRJNA326480) | marine metagenome | isolation source: seawater | place: Mediterranean Sea | collected 2009
AAAGGTGCAAATATACCATCTATTTTATATCCATTACTTGAACCAGAGCCATGATATATGTGGTTACTGTCTTTAGTTGCAACCGTTACGACTAATTCTGTATATGTATTTGAACCATCAGCGTTATGTTGTGCACCTAAAACATCAGCAAAAATATTTGTAGGTATTTCACTATCAAGTGATGCTGTTAAAGTATCAGTTGCACTAACTGCTAAAGAGATACCAGTCGAACCTGTAAAGGTAATCGTGTTTCCAGTAACTATCGTTTGAGATGTTGAACCATCAGAGATAGAAAAACCAGTACCAGTAACACTAGTATTGATTTCATTTATCGCACCTACAATAGAACTTGCACTTGTAGATAACGAAGCCGGGTCACCAATATCGGTACTAGCTAAACTATTGAAAGTTGTTCTAAACTGTTCGAGTGTGTTTGATGTTGCTACGCTTCTGACTGCCATTATTGTTTCTCTATAAATTTAATTAGCATGTTTTTTATCTCATGCATTTCTGATTTTAAAGTATTTATTTCTCTTAATGCACCTCTTAATTCATCATTTTGTTTTTGTTTAGCTTTTGTTCTTTTCATATACAAAGTGTATGCACTACTGTCTGTATTTACCACTGCACCAGTTTGTGTATTTTTGATATATGATTTATTTTGTCTTACTACTTTTAACATTATAGTGCCAGTGCTATTGCTCTTAAATCTGTTATTCTTGGTGGATATGAAGGATTAGTTCCTGTCATAACTACTTTAACTGCAAACGAAGTAAACTCATCTAAATTATCTGCAGTAAATTTTTGTTCATTAAAACTAGTGTAATAATCTGGGTGATGTGGTGATTGAGATTTAGACTCTGCAAAAACTACTGTATCATCTGGCACACCAGTTGTGTTAAAAAACTCATAAGGTATTTCATCAAACTCTCTATTATCATTTGCTCTTCTAATTTTAAATAATACTTTTATAGATGAAGTTGGAAATACGTTTGCAGATAATCTAACATCTAATGCAGTAGATGGATTATCCAAAACAATTTCTTTAGTCACATATTTAGCAGAAGAACTACCACCAAGCGGTTCTGTTTCTGCTAAGAAACCTGTTGTATTTGAAGCACTAGGATTATCTAATCTATTTGTAATTAATAAAGCATTCAATCTTTTTAAATCAAAAACAGGAGATAACTTTTCATTACCTGAAATAAATTCAATATCATATTTTAATGACTTAGCACTAGATAGATTATTTGTTTCATTTATAGTTGACGCAACTTGATGTTGAGCATCTAAATAAAAGTTATCATTTGGAGTTATAGATTTTCTGTTTGTAGCAGAAGTAGCTGTATAACCTGTTTCACTACCGTGTATAGATGTTTTAGTAGTTGGTTGAAAAAAATGATTTACATTATTTGTATCAAAAATCATTTGACCTATTTGCGGTTGTATAATTTCATAAGCTTTATTTTCAGTTGCAGTAACATCAGCACCACCAACACTACCAGTTGATGTAGCAGTATCACTAGCTAATGTTATAGTGTATGAGTCCAAAGTTACATTTCCGATTGTGTGTGTTCCGTTTATATTACTACCCAAAATACCATTGTAATCAGTTGTAGATACTAACCCAGCAATCGTTACACTATCACCTGATGACATACCATGGTTATCGTGATTAACTTTTAATATTTTTGGATTACCACCAAAAGCAGTTCCCGTGCCAGAGGTTGAATTTGTTTCAATTGGATTTGTATCTAAAGCTTTTGCTGAAATTGCAGCATTAGTTAAATCTAATGAAGCAGAAGCATTTGTTGTAAAGCTAGCTCTTCTTAAAACAAATTTTAAGTCTTCAAACGGTGAGTCATTTTGCGGACCTATGTTTTGTGATTTAAATAATGAACCCACAAGTGGTTGTTGTGATACTCTTCTAGTTGAACCTAAAACAGTTTTACCTAATTCAGAAACGTAAACTTGATATTCAGTTGATTGTGACTCAATGGCTATTGCATAAGTTTCAGAACCACCTATGAATACAGGACTATCAAAAGTAAATTTAGTTGCCTCTGAACCATCGTCTGAAATAGTAATATCACTAGGATTTTTAGTGACTATACTAAAAGGTAAAATTCTATCTGCTGGTTTACCACCAAGTGTTTCGATGATTGCAACTGTAACTGGAATGTTACTATCTTTAGATTTAAAGAATAAATCTATTGAAGTCAAAAACGCACCATCACCAAAATTGTTTATAAATGTTTGTCCTAACGCCATTAGATTTTTCTCCAATCTTTAATATTTAATCTGTCAATTTCTTTATCACTTACAAAGTTACCTACAATCCAACAAAGTGGTTCACCGATACCTGCATAAATTCTACCGAGTAAATCAAATTTATGTTCACCCATTCTCCATGCCACATCATTAGCTCTATGTTGTGCTAAATGTTTCCATAACTTTCTATAAGTAGGATATTTCTTAATAAGTTTAACAGTCGGTATAGCCCATGCAAGATAACCTTTAACATGAGTTTTACTTAAATTAGTAAACGTAAATCTTGTATCTCTAATCCAGTCTTTAGTTGATAACTCACCTGTTCTATGTAATTCAGTACATATAACTCTACTATTATTACCGGAACTTGCGCCGCCACTATTACTACCTTGGTTATTACTTGTATCTTGTCTGTTCGTATAGTTAGGGTCTCTCCAAGGTCCGTAGATACCTAAGTCTTTTGTTTTAGTATCTCTTACAGGTGAACTTTGATTGTTGTTATTACCACCACCACTATGATTATAGTTACTTTGTGGTCTTGTATTAACACTAGTTTGTTTATCTACGGTTCTTCTAGTTTCTCTCTCAGATACAGTTGTTGAAATTACATCTGGAACTCTAGTTGCATGAACGGTATTTTGTCTAGTTAATTGTAATCCTCTTGCAACAAATTTTTTCTGTGCAAATGTTTCTACATCTGGGTCAAATCTAGAGTCATTAGAGTCTGAACTTAATCTAAAGTTTCTCTCACCTGTTCTCCATCTAGGATTACCACTTACATTAGGATTAGGTAAAGCAAATGTTCCTGATACTGAACCATTACTATCAGTTATTAATGCACCACCCGATGAACCTCCTGTTGGAGTAACATAAGTTGAGATATCTAATTCATCAAAGAATGTATAAACTCTAGTATTAGGTTTCATTTGTGTTGCAGTAAATGATATTGATTGTGCTCTAATAAATGGTATGTAAGAGGTATCAATTAATCTTTCACCGAAAGATTGTTTTACAGTTTTACTAGATAGTGTTCTAGTGATACCTGTTCTTGTTGCAGTTCCTGTTCTACCTTGTTTAGTTGTTTTTACGAAACCTTGTTGAGTTGTTTCGTTAAATGTTCCTGTCCATTGTGTTTGCCATTCGTTCCATGTTGTACCTAATGCATGTTTTGGATTTGGTATATCTTTAATTGCATCATATAAATTTTCATTATTGACAATTAAATCTGGTCTTGTATCTATGTCTTTCCACTCATCTACATCAGGTGTTAATTTAAGTGCACCGATAAATTGTGATACTGCGAAAGGATTTACATTTACTGATTTAGTAGCTGAAGTATTTTCAGCATAAACCACTTCAGTATATGGTAATGTAATTAAGTCACCTGTTTTCTGATATCCGTCATTTGTTCTTTCAGTATCAGTTGTATTTTCTTCTATTAGTTGAACTTGGTCACAGAAAAATCTAGGTCTTAATAAACCATTTTCCATATCCATGGATGCAGAATAATCTTGTGATAATGCATCAGCCACATTGTGACCTTTCATTGTATCAACCATAAATCCGTTTTTAAATCTATCTAATCCATCAGAGTCTTGAACCTGAGTATTGAGTGCTGTTTGTTCTAGTAAAGATAAACTCGTATAAAATTCTAAATTTTCTACTCTCTTTTCAATCTTACCAATATCTCTCATTGTATATCTTCTATTATCTACCGGTGTTATTTGAACATCAGCAGTAGAGAAAGTATATGCAGGTAATCTTAAATAGTAAAGTAACAGTGCATCTTCCAAAGGTTCTGGTCTTTGTGGGTCGATAGCAGATGTTCCTTGAACTACTGAAAAAGTAGAGTCTTTAGTTGCATATAATGCATCAATTCTTGATAAGAAAAATTCAAAGTCAGATGTAAACGTATCACCAGGTTTTATAATATCAACAGTTGATGAACCAGCGTTTGTATAATTCTTAGCTGATATCGATGCTGAATTATTAAACCCTACGACTTTACTATCGTCTGAAACTCTCGGTCTGAAATCAATACAATCTCTTAATTGTAATACACCTTTTGTTGGTGATTTAAAAGAAGGTATCTGTTCATAATCTACTTGTCCAGAATAACTATCTACACTAAAATAATCTCCTGTACCGTGAGCAAAAAACTTAAATGTAATTAATAATTGTCCAGTTGCTTTTTGTGCACCTGGTTTATAATTAATTCTACCTATGTCATAGTAGTTATCTCTTTGACCATTATCTAAAATAAATCTGTCTGTAATATCTGTTGCACTTGTTGTAGGTGTTGTACTAAAGTCTGCTGCCATGTGAACACTTGTTAATTCAAATACGTCTGCTTTACCTAAAGATATTGAATCTTCTTGTGCAAGTGCTTGTGTAGTAATAGTTGTTGTTTGACCTGTGTTTAAAGTTTTAGATTTTTCATCTGCAACACTTCTTGTTATTGTACCGATTAATTTAACTTTAGCTGTTGCAAAGTTAGCACCTAAATCTACTGTTAGTGTTCTACCTGTAGGAGAACCACCTAATGAAAACTTAACACTACCCTCGTGATTATTACCAGCTAAACTTACTATGTCACCGACAGCACCGTCTGATGCGCCTGCAGTCATTATTGATAATGTGAAATCTCTTTCTGCATGAGAAACAAAAGTTTCATTAGCACCTGCAGTAAATGTTGCAGTACCTTCTGAAGATAATGTTTCTACGAATTGTCTTCTTACTTTATGATTAGAATCCGTGATACCTGAGTTAGAAGTTGTCTTCAAAGTTTTTATTGTGTCTTCAGGTAATTTAAATACTAAAGATGAATTTTCTACATCACTTAATTTTGCTCTTTGTAAAACTGCGGTTGCGTTTGTTACTGAGCCAGAGAAGTTAGATGTGATTGACGCATTTGTATTAGAGTCTATTGCACTAATAGTTACATTTCTTGTAACACCGTTATCGTCTGCAAAAGATATTTGGTCACCTACTTTTAATTCACTAACAAATTTTGTAATACTACCTGTTAATGTCGTACCACCTTGAGATATTGAAACTGTTCCTGATAATGTTGTAATAGATATATCATTAGGGTCGACAGCAGTTGCTGTTAAAACAGTATCTGCAGTAAATGGTGGAGAACCAGCCTGTGTAATTTGTTTAACTTGTGGTAAATCAAAAATGGTTACAGCTTTCTTTTCAGGACTATCTGAACCAATTGTTGTTGAATTACCAGTTTCGTCTGTTATAGTTTCTCCAGATACAAACTCGCCTTTAACATTTGATAAAACGATTGTTGAAAAACTTGAACTCTCTAATGCAACATTCTCACCAGCATTTGCTGAGCCGTTAGTAGAGTCTAAAACTATTGAACCTGTTCCGTCATCAGTACCAGCCTCTAAAGAAATTTTATCTAAATCAGCATCTGCAGTTGATATTCCTTCGATGATACCTGTTGCACCTGATGTGCTACCTGTAAGTTTTTCACCTGTTGCAAAAGTAACGGTTGTAGCACCAGATAAGTGTGTAAACATTTGAACATCAAACAAACCAAGTTTATAAACTGAACTAACATTTGTAGAAGTTGACCCTGCAGTACCCGAAACAAATTCAAAGTAACGAGGTTTAGCTCTACCTATTTGTTGAACATTATTATCTACTGTGCCTCTTGCTACACCTCTTGTAAGTGTAGGATTTTTCATTAATGATAATTCTCTAAACGCCTCAGTTTCACCTGTAACAGTTCCGACATCTACTGAACCGTGAATGTTTGTTACGTTTACAAAATTACCTAGTTGTAAAGAAGTAGAAGAGTTATTAACTTCTTGTGTATCTCTTGCTTTCTCTACTGTTTTAAATATTGTTTGTATTGATTCGGACTCATAACCGAACACATATGCTTTACCTGGTGAGAAACCTACTGCTAATCTAGCTTTAGATTCAGCCTCAGTAAATAAGTTTTCATATAAATCAGTCTCGGTATTTTTAGAATAGATACCTCTTTCATATTGAGTTTCAGTTGTATCTTTATAATGTTCTCTAACATCTAAATCAAAATTCTTAACTACATAGTTACCACTTTCATCAAAAGTTCTTCTTGCAAAAGTGTCTTCTAATAAGTTATAATCTGTTTTAATAACTTTTGTTTTAACTGAACCAGCTTCTACATTCATTAACTCAACAAAGTTTGTATCAGTTGTTGCTGTCGGTGTAAGTTTAGCTAATGTTAAATCTATTTTAAATCTATGTGCACCAGGTGCATTTACGTTTGATGAACCAGTTGCATTATCTTTTAATGAGTCATCTTCTTCAGGTGTAACAAAACTTTCTGTAATGGTAAAACCTACACGATAAGATGGAATATCTGTAAATGCTTCAAGTATTAAAATTTGCTCAGAGTTCTTTACAAAGAAACCATTTATGAAGTAAACTCCTTCTTGTACTTTTACAGCAGAAGCATTACCTGTTGCATCACTATCAGTTGGTAGGGCAGTTCCCGAAGTTCCTACGACAGCACTTACTGAAGTGCCTGAACTATCAGTTCCTGTTAAAGTTTCACCGTCACTAAAAGTTCTAGCAGTATTATCACTTCCTGTTTTTGTGTATTGAACAAAAATTGTTGCAGCAGTTGTTGTTGTTGCATCTTGTGTTTTAATAACTTTTCCAACAACACCTGATGTTCCACCTGTTAGTTCAACATCATCTAAACCTGAAAGTGAAGATGTGGAAAAAGAGGCAAGTTTAATATACTTTAAATTGTTAAGTAATGTTATCTCACCAGGTATAACCTGAGAACCATCTTTAAACATATGTTCACCAAATCTTGCGATTTGGTTTTGCATAATTGTTTGTAGTTGTGTTAGTTCTCTTGCTTGAACAGCAAAGGCAGGTCTAAATAAAACTCTATGAAATTTTTTAGACTCGTCAAAGTCATCGTAGTAAGGACTAACATTAAAGTTTGTTGCCATTGTTTATCCTCTAAAACTCAACGATTAGCTTTATATTTTCTGTTTGGTCGCTTGCCCTAGTTATTGGTTTTCTATTCTCAACATAAAGAATATCACCAGATGTTACTGAGGATGTTTTAGCATCCAGTTCTGGCGTAGTATCATGTGAAGTAGGTGTACCTGTTGCACCAGATGTTCCACCCGTAACAGTTGCAGTACCACTAAAAGCAGTTAAGTTTGAATTTGAATCCACTCCTTGATTTGCAAATTGTGGTTGAATGTATCTTAATACTTTTGTTGATGAATTAAAGTCAACCACAAATCCAACAGCACCAGTAGTTGTTTGTGTAATCTTTTCATCTGCTTGAAAACTACCAGGTGTACCTGAGAAAGTTATAGATTTAGTAGCATCTAATGTTGAAGCAGTTGCTAAAGATGAGCTAGACGTTGGATTTTTTATTAAAGCTATTCTTCTAAAATCATTACCTACTGTAAAGTCACCTGAACCAGCATTTTGAACAATGTCTTGATTTACCATAACAAAGAAAGCACCTAATTCTTTTTCTACATCAGTAGCATGACCACCTGAAGGTGATATGATGAAATCTATGTCGGCACCAGATACACTACCAATATCGCCGGCTAATATACTTGCAAAAGTATATCCTGAACCGGCTGCAGTGATAGTAACTGAAGTTACTGCATTACCAGAGACAACCACAGTTGCAGTTCCACTAGAACCGTCACCACGAATTGCTACATTTGTATATGTTCCGTTAGTTCCTCCAGACCCTGCAGCAGTTATTTTAACATGCTCGATAGCACCAGCTGTTGTAGAATAGTCAGTTGACTCAGTTGATACGTGCATAAAATCTGAAGATAAGAAATTTGTTTGTTCAGAGGCTGATAGAGAATACATATACTTCCACTTATAACCATCTGCTGTTGAGAATACTGAATTTGATTTATTACCAGTTGGTTCAGTTGTAGAAGCAGCACCACTATTATTATCAATAACTTTATATACATCAAACGAGCTGTTCATCGCATAGAAAGTTGCATCATATAGATTTGTAGCACCACTATCGGAAGATATTGTTGAGCCTGCAGTATTAATGTTTCCGTAATCATGTCTGTAATAATCATAAACCGTACCAGTTGTCCAATCTCTTCTTGGAACTACAAGTGATACATCTGTGCTAGCAATCTTTTGAGCCGCTAATAAATCATCATATACATAAAATTCTGAACCTACATCATCATTAGGTGTAGGTGGACTAGTATCTGTTCCATCATTAAAAGCTTGATTATCAGCGAAAGCCTGAGGTCTTCCTAACGCTAAATAGTAGTGTTGGTTAGTTTCCCCAAAGTCTTCTTGAAATTGTTTTGCGTTTAGAAGTCTAAACTCTTTTGTAATTATAGCAGGCATTTTGTCTCCATCATTTCTATTTATACTACTTTAAGTTAACCTGAGCTGGTATCGCAAAATTAGTTCTAAACTTTAAAGGATAATCAGCTAAGTCAACGGCCTCACCATCAATATCTGTATTGTAAGAGCCGCCTAATTTAATATTATTTATCGTGCTTATTTGTACTCCACTTGACGCATCAGTTGCACCGTCTTCTTGTATCATCTTACGATTACCTAAAACATCTTCTAATAATATATTATCACCAGCGTTAGTAGATGAGCCGTCTGTCCCATCTAATTCAAAGTCTGCCGGAACATGACTGAATGCTGAGAAAGCAAATTTGTTTATAGAACTCAATCTTGGACCAGCATAAACAAATCCTTGTTTTAATTCTACTCCGTTTACAGTTCCCTCAACCTCTTGTCCAGGAGATAATGTAATATCTTGTGTTAATGTTACAGCTCTAGTGTTAGCAGTAAATGATGCTGCAGACTGTATCGTTCTCTCTGGATTACTTCGTAATGTAGAACCATCAGTAGTTGTTCCAAGTTTTCTACCAATCTTCTCATCGAAGATAATTCTGAATAAATCAACAACAGCATCTGTTTCAGTTGCACCTGATATTAATGTTCTACCACCTGTGAGTGTTGCTGATACTCTAGTTGCAATATCTACTTGTCCTAATAAATTAAATCCAGCTGGGTGTATTGACCTTTTAACATCATTTCTCCATGAAGTAATACCCTCACCTACTTTTACGATATAAGAATAATCTTGATATATTTTACTGTCTTGTACTAGTCTTGTACTTTCTGATATGAAACCATCAACACCTATATATTGACCTAGTGTCTCAGGTGTAGTAGCAATATTACTTGTCAATACTGATTGATTAGCTAAAGTTATATCAGCTGTTGTTGATGATGTACCACCAGAAATACTTTCACCATTAATGAAGTTTCCTGACACATCACTCAATGATAATATATTTCTATCTGAGTCAAAACCTACAACAACACCTGTTGCAGTAGTTACAGTTTCACTAATAATATTGTCTAACTCTTGACCAAGTAAAACTAGTCTATTTACTGCGTCTTCAAATATAATATTACCATTACTTAAATTATCTTCTAATATTAATTTATCTGTTGCAGTACCAGTTGTGGCTTCTTCTAATAACACATCGTCTTCGATTGCACTATCTTCTAAAATTAAATTATCAGTTGAGTCTTCTAATTGAGTAAAAGATATATCACCAGTAATTAATAAATTATTATCTTCATCTTGTCTTAACGCAGAAACACTTATGATATCATTATCTTCAGTTCGTATAAACTCAATAGGTGCATCACCTCTTATATTTCTTTTACTTGTTGACTCTAAATTTTCTAATACAAATATACCTTCATTTAAACCACGTTCGGTACTCATTGTACTACCCTCTTCAGATAGTAAATTTGCAGGTCTGTTTTCTTCGAGTTCTAATTTAAAGTCTTCAACAAAATTAGGTTCTAAAATTATATTGTCTGTTCCTGTCATTGTTACAGTTTCGCCTGTGGTAAAAGTACCAGATAGATTATTAATTTGTATGTGTTGTTGTGGAGAAAGCACAGGTTCATTCTCATACTTAAATCCATTATTAGTAATTAATGTATCTAATATTCTACCGATATTTGAACCCTCAGCATATACTGTTGCATTACTACCTGATGATGATGTTATAGAAACTGTTGGTAGTTTTTGATATCCCGTTCCAAAGTTAGTAATCTGAATATCTGTTATATCATTTAGATTAGAGTTTGTTGCAGGTTCCATCACAATGATTGACTCATCTTCGTTTATTATTCTACCTAATTCTATTCTATCTTGTTCTAAAATAAAACCACCATTCAATACATTAATCTTTGCAGATAAACCTGTTCCTTCAGTATTTGTGTTATCTACTGTTACAGTATCACTTGTGCTGTAACCACTACCACCGTTTTCTATTCTTATTCTATCAACCGAACCTTGCCCTATTTCAGAAACTTGTAGTTTACCACCTTGTCCACCTTTTTGTTCTGAGATAGGAATATCTTGTGATTCTGTATAATAAGAACCGGCATTTGTTATTGTTACACTATCAATAATTCTGTGTATTCTACCGGTTATAATTACGTCACTATCTGAATTATCTGTAGCTGTAAACTCAACAATACTTTCTTGTAAAATTTTATCACCACTTTCATCAACGATGGTATCACCGTCTTCCATTAACATAGCGTCACCTGTATCAGAAACGAAAGTTCCTGTCAAAGTTCCAGGTAAGATTGCTAATGTACCGACAGTTTGAGTTCCGATTATTTCAGTTGTAACTGCATCAATAACTGCTGTCGCAGTATTTACATTATCATTACCAACAACAGCTGTTTGTGTAATTGTTTGTCCTACAAGATTTGTTAAACTTCCACCTGTCGGAGAAACTAAAGTTGCTTTTAAAGTTATATCTTTATTGAAGTCACCGTCAGATACTTTTAGTAGTTGGTCTCTAGGGTAAGTAAGTGAAGGTGTTTCACCAAGTAGAGCTCTAAAAAATATCTCATGACCTTTCTTGTTACCTTTTCTTTGATATAATTGTAAAACATTTTTTACAAAGTTTCTTTTATTTAAATTAGATGTTAAGTTTGTTGGAATAGTATTTAAAAAAGTATTTCTAAAATTTTCAAAGAAGTCATCTAACGTATCATTAATATCTGTATAATCTAAAAGTTGATTTATATTTTCTACTGGATTTGCTCTATACTTTCCTATAACACCTGTTGTTCCTGAAACAGAACCAGTTATAGTTTCACCTGTTATAAATTTAGAATTGGCTGTAATATATAATTTTAAACCATCTGTATCTTCTGCAAGTATTGTTGCAGTTTGTCCTGATGTTGCACCAGTTATAGTTTCACCTTTTCTAAATTCAGAACCTGAAGATTGTTCATCAACAACCTTGTCACCTTCATCACGACCATTTTTATCTGTTTGGTTAAATAATAAAAAACCCTCGGTTGTAGTTTCTAAAAGTATTTGGTCATAATCAGTTACGGAAGAGAGAGTGATTTGTGCACTCTCCATAAATTGATAATATTCCTCAACAAAAGAAACTAGTTGAGGATTACGAGCTTGTATATGCTCAGGAAACTGACTTTGTATTTGTGACTTTAATCTGTCTTTTAGTATTGCCATAATTCATTAATAACTTGTAGTGCTTGTGTACGATGATGTAGTTGTGTAGTTTACTCCGGCACTTGCACCTGTTCCGTCAAAGTCATCTGCAGTTACAGTAACACCTGAATTAACTTGGTCTATTTCTAATAGTTGTGCTCTTACAGGAACTACGTCATTCGAATCTGGTTGAACTATAATTCGTATTTGTGTTGAGGCTGCACCGTCAACATTTGACACCGATGAAATACTAATATTATTTAATGTTATTTTACCAGTTGCATAATCTATTGTTCCTAAAGTATTATTCGTATATACATTTACTCCACCACTAATATAATATAATCTTACATTACCTGAACCATCATCATTTAAAAAATATTCGTTAGTTGTATCACCTGCAACTTTAAAACCAGTAGAAGATAAAATACCATTAGAGTCACTTCGATGTCCTGAGTGTGGATTGTATAAAGCATTAGAAAAGTTAATTGTATATGTTTGTGCAGAACCAGTTGTTGGTGTAAAAAATTTGTGTATCTTTATTGTTGTTGTATTAGATAATACTGAAGCATCAGTATCATCGATAGCATCTATAAATCTAGAGTATCTAAACATACCGTCAAACTTTTCTAAATTAGTTGAACTATAATTAGATATAGTATTATTGATTAATGTTTTAATATCGTCAACACTTTTAGTTGTAACTTTTGAATTATATCTTGCTGTTGTTCTATATGTAATGTAGGTTATCTCTGGGTCCGAAAACTGAACACGAACCGAACCTACTGAATAATCTTTTAGTTGTGTTTGTAAATTTGTTTTTGCAGTATCAGTTAATGTAACACCTGATATTGGTTTCAAAGATACATAAACATTTCCGTAAACAGGCGGGTCATTATCTTCACCACCCCAAACAGAAATAGTTTGAGTATTTGGATATAAAGTTTTAATTATTGTTTTGTAATCCTCTGGAGTGACTGCTCTATTCTGAGCTGAAAATTGTCTTGGTGCATTAAATCTTATTGACTCTACTGTTTCTGGATTTGAACCACCAGCTGAGTTTGAGTTTGTAACGATTGTAATATTACTCTCACCACCAACAGTTGATGAAGCACTAAATGTGGTTGCACCATTACTATCCGGTCCGTTACAAACAATATATTCTAATGAGATAATATTACCATCACTTAATTTATTACCAAGAACACCGTCACCAAATATAACTTCATACTTTCCGTCTTCAGCTTGTTCTAGATAATAAACTTTTGAAGTTGCAGTAACTGCACCCAAGTCAGATGCTTTTGTATAAGTTGTAGTTGTTGAGTCTGTCGAAGAGTTTTGAACCGATACAGTTAATGTGTTTACATCTGCTAAATTATTTTCAATTAAATATCTTTGATTAGCATCTGAAGTATCTACTGTATATTTGTTTGTAGCTAAAGTACCTTCTCTTATATCAGTTGTTAAAGTATAAACGCCATCGACTGGAGTTACTGTAACTGCATCTCTAATGATATATTGATAAGTAACATTGTTTACACTAGTTGTAAATGCTGTGCCTTCGTTTACAGTTAGAGAAGACGCAGTTGCAGCATTAAAAGTAATTTTAATATTTGCTGTTGCAGACGTTGCAGATACCGGTGTATACCCAACATGCTTAGCGTGAGATACAATACTATTTTTTAAATCAGCAGAATCTAAAAACATTTCATTTGCTAACATATTTGCATACACAGCATTGTAGTGTGTATTGTATGCTAGTAAATCTAAAAGAACAGACATACCAGAACCTTCAAAATCATAGTCAGTAAACTGGTCTTGTTGTTTAAGAAAAGTTTTTAAGTTTGCTTTGATTGTATCAAAGTCTAATTCTGTTACATCTAATCTGGTTGCCATTATCGTGCTTTCTCTAAAAATGTTTCTAGTGTTACTAATTCACCTGGTATATTTACAACATAAAATTCTATTGTGACTTCGTATCTGTTTCTATCTAAATCAGGAAAAGCATTAACTCCTACGAGTCTTGCTCTTGGTTCAAAATTTTCTATAACATCTTTGATTTGTTTTGTTAAAATATTTGCAGATACTGGTGACATTGTTTCGAACAACGCAGCAGTAACATTTGAACCTATCTCTGGATGGAATGGTCTCTCATAATGTTTTGTAAGTATAAGATTGAGTACAGATTGTTTTACAGCTTCTATATCAGTTTTCTTAGCAACATCTTTCGTACCTTGATTAAGTGAGAAGTTTAAATTTAAATCTTTGTATGTACGAGCAGAACGACTTGAAGCGTTTGTTCTTTGTGCGTCTGAATAACCTGATTGATAGATAGCCATACGACTATTTATACGGCTAACCTACATTTAC
>MDTB01061204.1_pt1 | contig 14190 bp, 13 predicted proteins | sample 811161 | NCBI WGS metagenome assembly MDTB01 (sample SAMN05326650, study PRJNA326480) | marine metagenome | isolation source: seawater | place: Mediterranean Sea | collected 2009
AACATTCTTCTTTCTGTCAATGAATTTACATAAGCCATTGCAACAAATAAAAAGAAGAACAGTTCTGCAAATTCTAATACTACATGTCTAAACTGAGTTTCAGCCCATTTTGGGCCAATGCTTGGATCTTGGGAGGCAACATAAGCAATTATGACCCAAATTAGTGTTGCAGCCAGAATCACTGGTTTAGATTTTCTAAAATGGGTAAACTCCTCAGCCATAACGAAGGCATATGCTACAACAAAAATTATTATACAAAAGATGCCTGCAGGACTTGTAATCATTTCAAGACTGGTTGGGCCCCCTGAATCTTCTGCTGCCAGAGTTATTTTGGGTAAGAGTGAGGTTAATAGAATAGTTAAAAACGAAAGCTTTAGTTTAGATAAAAAATTCATAAATCCCCTTTTTTTATTGCTTTGAATAAAACAAATATATATTCCTAAGAAAATAATGACAAACAAAAAAGACCAAAAAGAGAAAAAAATACCAATCTCCATTTATTTTTCAGATAATCAATTGCCTGAAAAATTAAAAAATAATACTTTTCAAGTCTATTCATATTTTAAAATATCTAAGACTGAGGAGAGAATAATAATAAATTTAGACAAATTATCAAAACTTAATCAGTTACAGAAGAATTTCGAGTTAATATCAATTGGTTTGATTTCTGCGAATTTTTGCAATTTTGGTAATTATTTTGTCGACTTTTTTGGGTGTAAAAAATCAAATTTGAAAAACTTTTTTTTAGGATGGAATTTAGCAAATTACAGATTCCAGACATTTAAATCAAAGAAGAAAAAAAAAATATATGGGAAAATTTCTAATGAATATGAAAAAGAGATAAAAAGATTAAGTGATTCTTATTTTTTTATCAGAGATCTAATTAATACACCAGCTAACATCTTGGGGCCCATGGAAATTTTTCAAGCAGCCAAGAAATTTTTAAAAAATTTTGAATTGGCAAACTTTATCTCAGGAAAAAAACTTGAAAGTATGTTTCCTTTAATTTCAGCAGTTGGTCAGGGTGCGGATGAAAAAAAAAAACCAATTTTTTGTGAATTTGTTATGAAAAAGAAAAAGTCTAAAAAAAAAATATTTTTAATAGGTAAAGGCGTTTCTTTTGACACTGGAGGACTAAATATTAAAACTGGTTCTGGCATGTCCTTAATGAAAAAAGATATGGGTGGGGCAGCAAATTGTATTGGTTTAGCAAAATTAATTAGTGATTTTGGACTTGATGTAGATGTAAGTCTTTTGTTGTGCTTAGTTGAAAACTCTATTTCAAAAAAATCTTTCAGACCATCAGATATATTTAAAAGTAGAAATGGAAGTTTTGTTGAAATAGGTGATACGGATGCTGAAGGGAGACTTATTTTAGCTGATGCTATATCCTATGCTTCAGAAAAAAAACCAGATTTAATAATTGATATGGCAACACTAACTGGCGCCTCAAGAGTTGCTATGGGGTTAGAAATACCAAGTTTTTTTTGTAATGATCATGATCTTGCAATGAATTTAATTAATTCGTCAAAAATTACTGGTGATCCAGTATGGCAACTTCCACTTTGGTATAATTATGCCAATCAACTTAAGTCGAATCATGCTGATTTCAGGAATATTGGAAATAGTATGTTTGGTGGTGCAATTACAGCTGCATTATTTTTAGAAAAGTTCGTTCAAAAAGATATTCCTTGGATTCATGTTGATTTAATGGCATGGACAAAAAATAATTATTACGAAGGTGGTGAGGCAATGGGAATTAGAGCCTTATTAAATTTGATAAAAAAGATCTAAAAATACGCTGAATTCAATAATTTTCTTGTGTAATTCGTCTTCGGTTTTGAAAAGACTTTTCTTTTCTCATCAAATTCTATAATTTTCCCAGATTTCATAACCATTATTTTGTCTGACAATGCTTTAATAATTTTTAGATCATGGCTTATAAAAATATATGTTAAACTTTTTTCTTCTTGTAGTTTGAGTAATAAATCAACTATCTGAGATTGAACTGTCATATCCAATGCGCTAGTTGGCTCATCAAGTATTATCAATTCAGGTTTTAGAATTAATGCCCGTGCAATAGCAATTCTTTGGCGTTGACCACCAGAAAATTCGTGAGGGTATCTTGATAGCATTGAAGGCTCAAGCCCTACATCTTTTAGTATGCCTGTTGTTAATTCTAATATTTCTGTTTTCGAAAGTTCATTGTTGTGAACTTCTAGACCTTCACTAACAATATCTTGAATTGTTAATCTAGGGCTTAAGGATGCAAATGGATCTTGAAAAATGATTTGTATGTTTTTTCTAAAGGACCTGAATTTTTTTTCATTAAGATTGGAAATATTTGTACCTTTAAATGAAAACTCTCCTTCAGAATCTATTAATTTAATTAATGCTTGTGCAACAGAACTCTTTCCTGAACCACTTTCACCAACTATACCCAGTGTTTCTCCTTTAATTAAATCAAAGCTAATATTTTTTACAGCCTGAAAATCATCTTTTTTATTTTTAAAAAATAAACTATTTTTATTTTTATAAATAACATTGAGATTTTTTACAGATAAGACGACGCTTTTATTTTTTTTATTAATTCTTTTTTCCCGTGGTTTGGAGTTAATAAGTTTTTTTGTATATGAATGAACCGGATCCTTAAATAAAGATTGTGTTTTGTTTTTCTCAACTATTATTCCTTTTTCCATTACACAAACTCTGTCCGATATTTTTTTAACTATTCCTAAGTCATGTGTAATTAGAAGCAGAGACATTTTATATTTTTTTCTGAGGTAATCTAAAAGATCTAGTATTTGTTTTTGTATAGTAACGTCTAATGCTGTAGTTGGTTCATCAGCTATTAATAGATCAGGTTTGTTTGAGATTGCCATTGCTATCATAACTCTTTGTCTTTGACCACCTGACAATTGATGTGGATATTGTGATAACCTTTGTTCAGGATTATCTATTCCAACTTCATCTAGAAGTTTTAAGCATCTTTCACGGGTTTGATTTTTTGAGTAAAAGCATTCAGTAATCTGTTTTTCAATAGTATGTAAAGGATTTAGAGATGTCATGGGTTCTTGAAAAATTATTGAAATTTTTGCGCCTCTGAGTTTTTGAAGAAAGCGTTCATTCTGACTTAAAATATTTTTTTCTTCATAAATTATTTTCCCAGAAACTTTAATCTGAGAATTGGATTTTATTAGTTTCATAATTGATAATGCTGTTACTGATTTCCCTGAACCACTTTCTCCTACAATAGCTAAACATTCACCTTTAAAAATTTCAAAATTACTATCTTTGACTGCAACAATAGACTGATTATTAAAATCAAACTTTATATGTAGGTTCTTGATATTTAACAATTTTTTTTTCATTAGTTTACTTTCCTTGGATCAAAGGCATCTCTTACAGCCTCTCCGATAAAAACTAATAAGCTTAATTGAAGTGATAGAGTTACAAATGCTGATAAGCCAAGCCATGGTGCTTGTAAATTTGATTTTCCTTGAGCAACCATTTCTCCCAATGAAGGTGAACCAGGCGGTAACCCAAATCCCAAAAAATCAAGTGAGGTTAATGTAGCAATAGAACCTGATAAAATAAAGGGCATCAAAGTTAGTGTTGCTACCATGGCATTAGGAAGAACATGTTTGATCATAAGTTTTAAATTATTTACACCTAATGCTTTTGCAGCTTTAACATATTCAAAGTTTCTTGCTCTTAAAAACTCTGCTCTTACAACTCCTTCAAGAGACATCCAACTAAAAAGTAACATTATAAATAAAAGAATCCAAAAACTTGGTTCTATAAAACTCGATATTATAATTAATAAATATAAAACTGGTAAACCCGACCATATTTCTATGAACCTTTGTCCAAAAAGATCAATCTTTCCTCCGTAAAATCCTTGGATACCTCCAGCTATAATTCCAATTATACTTGATAGTATCGTGAGGATTAGGCCGAAGAAAACTGAAATTCTAAAACCATAAATAAGTCTAGCTAGTACATCTCTTCCTTGATCATCGGTCCCAAGTAGATTTTCCAAAGTAGGTGGAGAAGGTGAGGGAACTTTTAGATCATAATTAATTGTGTCATAAGAATATTCAATAAGAGGCATTATAAAAAACCCATTTTTGTTAATTAAATTCTTTACATAAGGGTCTTTATAATCTGCTTCAGTTTCAAATTCACCCCCAAAATGTGTTTCAGAAATCTTTTGAAAAACTGGGAAATGAAATTCTCCTTTAAAAAAAAGAAGAACTGGTTTGTCATTTGCAATAAATTCAGCAAAGATTGATATAAAAAATAATATAAAGAAAACCAATCCAGAATAGTATCCTCTTTTATTAGCCTTGAAGTTTCTAAGTCGTCTGAGAGTAAGAGGCGATAAATTCATAAATTAATTTCCTTTACTTTCAAAATCAATTCGTGGATCAATCAATACATAAGTTAAATCACTGACCAGCCTCAATAGTAAACCAATTAAGGTAAAAATATATAAGCTTCCAAATACTACTGGATAATCTCTTCCAAGCGCAGCTTCAAAACCAAGTAAACCAAGGCCATCTAACGAGAAAATAACTTCAATTAATAATGATGAAGTAAATAGTATATTTATGAAGGCTGCAGGAAAACCCGATATAACAATTAACATTGCATTTCGAAACACGTGACCATACAAAACTTTATTTTCATCCAGGCCTTTGGCCTTTGCAGTGACTACATACTGTTTATTAATCTCATCTAAAAAAGAATTTTTTGTTAACATTGTTAAACTTGCAAAACCACCAATTACCATTGCTAGAACTGGGAGTATCAAGTGCCAGAAATAATCAAGAATTTTACCTAGAGTAGTTAAATCATCCCAATTGTCTGATACTAGGCCTCTCAATGGAAAAATATCAAAATAACTTCCACCGGCAAAGATGACTATGAGAAAAATTGCAAACAGAAAACCCGGGATGGCGTAACCAATGATTATAAGTGAAGATGTATAAATATCAAATTCTGAACCATCTCTTACAGCTTTTTTTATACCAAGAGGAATTGAAATCATGTAAACAAATAATGTTGTCCAAAGACCAAGAGAAATAGAGACAGGTAATTTTTCAAGAATCAGAGATATAACTGATTTGTCTTTATAAAAACTTTCACCAAAGTCAAAAACCAAATAATTTTTGAGCATTTCTAGGAATCTTTTAAGGGGCGGTTTGTCAAAACCATATTGCTTTTCAAGTTCTTTAATTAGGTCAGGGTCAATACCTTGAGATCCTCTATATTTGTTTTCTGAAAAAACAAAGTTTTTTTGTGATTGACTATTTGATGCTTGTTCTCCACCAGAACTTGTAAATCTCTCCGTTACCGAAACTTCTGATCCTTTTATTTGGGCAATTGCTTTTTCTACTGGTCCACCAGGGGCTGCCTGTATTATTAGGAAGTTAACGGCAAGTATTCCAAATAAAGTTGGGATAATTAGGAAAAGTCTTTTAATTATATAATTAAGCATTAGTTATTTCTTTTTCTTAATTTCCAAAAAATGAATAGCAAAAAGATTACAAGAAGGTAAATGATTGATTTATCTTTACTACTTTCAATTTCAACTTTATCAGTTTGAATTTTTCCAATATTCTTGTCTTTTTGCGGATCAAACCACCAAAAATCAAATCCTAAATCATACTTAGGTGAAATTTCTGGTCTTGAAATTTTATTCCAATAAGCAACTCTATAATGTCCTATGTGAAATTGAGGTATTAAATAATAATTAAATAATAATATTCTATCTAAAACTTTTGTATACGTAACAAGTTCTTCTCTTGTTTTTGAACTTATTAGTTTATCAATAATTTCATCAAGTACTGGGTTTTTAACACCCATATAATTAGGGCTGCCTTGTTGATCAGCAGTGATAGAACCCCAATAATTTTTTTGTTCATTCCCCGGGGAAATTATTGAACCATAGTTTACGACTATCATGTCATAATCAAAATCTTCAAGTCTTCTTATATATTGAGAATCATCTTGAACAGTTCTAATGGAAACGTCTATTCCTAGTTTTTTTAGGTTTCTTTTCATTGGGAGCACAATTCTTTCAAATAGGGGCGAACGAAGTAGAATTTCAAATTTAAAAATTTCACCAGTTTTTTTATTTATTAAAACATCATCTTTTATTACCCACCCTTCTTTTTTTAATATTCTTCTAGCAACTCTGAGATTTTTTCTCAGTCCATTTTCTTTATCTGTATTTGGGGGGGAATATATTGTTGTAAAAACCTCCTCAGGAATTTTACCTTTATACTTGTTAAGTATTATAAGTTCGTCTCTATTTGGAAGATTTTGGGAGGAAAGCTCTGAATTATCAAAAAAACTTTTGGTCCTGGTGTAGGCTCCATAAAAAAGATTTCTGTTAGACCATTCAAAATCAAATGCATATGTAAGAGCTTTTCTAACATTTCTATTTTTAAAAATCGATTTTCTCGTATTAAAAGCAAAACCTTGCATTCCACTTGGCCTATAGTATTTAATTTCTTCAACTTTAACTTTACCTTCTTTAACAGCACCAAACTTGTATGATGTTGCCCAGTTTTTTGAAGAATTTTCTTGTTTAAAGTCGTAAGCACCAGATTTAAAAGCTTCAAGTGCAACTGTTTCATCTCTGTAAAAATCAGTATGAATAGTTTCAAAATTAAACCTTCCAGTGTTAACATTTAAATCTTTACCCCAATAGTTTTGGTTCTTAGTTAAAGTTAAACTTCTTCCTGGTTTAACTTCAGTTATAAGATAAGGACCACTTCCAAGAGGAGGCGTTAATGTGGTCTTCCCAAAGTCTTTATTTTGCCAATATTTTTTTGAAAAAATTGGGAGTTGATATCCAATAATTAGAGGAAGTTCAGGATTAGGTTTTCCCTTAAATACAAATTTCACTTCATTTTGACTAATTTTAATAACTTTATCTACTTGGCCATAATAAGTTTTATAGATAGGATGGCCTTTACTAATTAAAGTTTCAAAAGAAAAAATTACATCTTCAGGTAGTATTTTGGTTTCATCTGTGAACCTTGCTTCGTCTCTAATTTTGAAAGTGACCCATGAACGATCTTTAGGCATTTTAACTCCTTCAGCAATCAATCCATATTGACTAAAAGGTTCATCAAACGACGACTTCATAAGTGTTTCAAAAAGGTATGCTGCTTGCCATGCGGCTACACCTTTAAGTATGTAGGGATTAAGATTATCATACGTACCAATTGAAGAAAGTTTAATTTGTCCACCTTTATGTGCTTTTTCGTTTGCATAATCAAATTTTTTAAAGTTTTCAGGGTATTTAAGGTCACCATGCATAGCTACACCGTGTTGATAGGTGATCTCTTCTGAAAAGCAAAATTCAATGAAAAAAAATGTCAGAAAAGATATTATGAGGGTAAAATTAGAAACTTTTTTCAATTTATGGAATATCATTTAAAAATCCTAATATAGTCTTATGGTGATTTACATCGCAAGATGCAACTACCTTTCCATTAGAATTTATACTTAGTTCCTTACCATCCCAATCTGAAATTATACCACCTAATTCTTTGATCAAAGGAATTTGTGCCATATAGTCCCATGGTTTCATATTAGCTTCAACTATCAAGTCCAACTTTCCAGACAATAAAAGACCGTAAGCATAACAATCTGTTCCAAATACAGGAAACTGAACTTTCTTATAAATTCCTTTTAAAATTTTTTGTTCATTATTATTAAACATTAAAGGAGAAGTTGAGGATATAATCAATTTATTAAATTTTTTTTTTTCGATATTAATTTTACATTTTTTTCCATTTAGTTTAACACCTAATTTTTTTCCACCGTACCATCTTTGATTCATTATGGGGATGTCAATAACACCTATTTGTGGTTCTTCATTTTTAATACAACAAATCAGAGTTCCAAAAAGAGGTTTTCCAGATATAAAACTATGTGTTCCATCCAGTGGATCAATTACCCAGATATATTCATTTTTATCTTTATCTTTACCAAACTCTTCTCCAATAACTCCATGGTCAGGGAATTTTTTTTTTAACAGTTCTCTAAATCTTGTCTCAATTTCTTTATCAATGTTTGTTACCAGTGATCCATCACTTTTTTCTTCTATTTGAAATTTTTTGAAGTAGTTTTTCTTTAAAATCTGTTTGCTTTTATCTGCAAAATTATAAGCAAATTTTAAAAGTTCAACGTTCTTTATTTCCATTAACTTATTTAAGAGATTCCAAGTATGAAATTAAGTCTGCTCTATCATCACTTTTTTTTAGTCCCTTATAAATCATTTTGGTTCCTTTAATATATTCTTTTGGTTTTTCAAGAAAGTAATATATTTCTTCTTTGGACCAATTTTTTTTAAAATTAACTAGAGCTTCAGAATACTTAAATCCTTGAATGGACGCAGCCTTGCGATTAACGATACTCCACAAAGGAGGACCAACTTTTATTTTAAGACTATTATCAAAACTATGACATGCAACACACTGCTTTGAAATTTTCTTCCCATTGTCTAGGCTTGCATTAGAGAACAAGTCTTTGAAATTAATTTCCTCTACTTCTTTCGCAGGCTTTTGTGTTAACTCAGTTTCACTCTCTGCTTCTTCAATTATAATATAACCCTTTTTAATTTCATCTTGACCGTGATGAAGAATTTCATCCAAAACTTTAAAAGATTGAAATAAAATTAAGATAGACATTAATGATAAAAAATATTTATTCATACTCCACTCTCAATGAAATTATTTATTATACTATTATAAAAAGTTCAAAGTGATCAATAAAAATAAAAAAAAACAGAGATTAATAATAATAATACCAGCAAGGTTAAACTCAAAGAGATTGAATCAAAAATTGCTTAGGAAAATTAATGGTATTCCGATGATTGTAAGAGTTGCTAAAGCGGCTATAAAAACTAAACTTGGTGAAGTTTATGTTGCTAGTGATAGTAAAAAAATTACAAACTTATGTGATGTTCATAAGATTAAATCCTTGATAACATCTTCTAAATTGAAAAGCGGAACAGATAGAGTCTATGAAGCCTACAAAAAAATTAATAAAAATTATGATTTAATTATAAATCTTCAGGGTGATTTACCAATTTTTGATGAAAGTCTTTTAAAAAAGATTGTTGACTTGTTTAGTGATTCTAAAACAGACATTGGGAGTGCTATTTGTGATTTAACTGAATCAGAACGTGAAGATAAAAATATTGTTAAGGCCTACGTGAATTTGGATAAAAAAAAACAAGGATTTGCAGTTGATTTTTTTAGACAATATAAGAGAAGAATAGAAATTTATCATCACATTGGTATTTATGTTTATAAACCTTCTATTTTAAAAAGATTTGTAGATATTGATCAGACAAAGAACGAAAAGATAAGAAGTCTTGAGCAAATGAGGGCATTAGATAATAATATGAAAATTAAATTAATTAAAGTTGAAAACAATCCTCCAAGCGTTGATACATTAGATGATTTGAAAAAAATAAGATTGCTTTTTAATGGAAATAAATATTAGTTAATAAAATGTCAAAAAAAATTATTTCATTTCAGGGTCTGCAGGGAGCACACTCAGATTTAGTATGTAGAAAATTTTATAAAAATTTTCAAACGCTTCCTTGCAATACATTTGAGCAGGCAATAAGTTCAGTCGAGAGAGGCATAGCATCATATGCATTGATTCCTGTAGAGAATAATATTGCCGGAAGAGTTGCTGATATGCATTTTCTTTTAGAAAAGATAAATCTAAAGATAATTGCTGAGCATTATGTAAAGATTGAGCATCATCTTTTGGGAAATAAAAAATCCAGTTTAAAAGAAATTAAAAAAGTATTAAGTCACATTCATGCATTATCCCAATGTAAAAATAGTATAAAAAAATTTAAATTAGAGGCAGTTAATTTTATAGATACAGCCGGGGCAGCAAAATTTATATCAGAAAAAAAAGATATAACATTGTCCGCAGTAGCTTCAGAATTGGCTTCAAAGATATATGATTTAAAAATTTTAAAGAAGAATTTTGAGGACTCAAAAAAAAATATTACAAGATTTCTTGTATTCTCAAAAAATTGTAAAGAAATTAGTATTAAAAGAAAGGTTATAACATCAATTGTCTTCAACACAAAAAATTTACCTGCCTCTTTATACAAAGCACTTGGAGGTTTTGCTTTACATTCAATAAACCTCACTCGTTTAGAAAGTTTCTTCGTTAATAAAGATTTCAAGCAATTTTCTTTTTTAATTGATGTTGAATCGCATCCAAACACAGAAGGCTTTGAAAATGCTCTGAAGGTACTTAAAAAATATTCATCAAAAATTAAGATCCTTGGGTATTTTGAGGCTTCACCATTTAGGAAATAAACTATTGAAATATGGTATTTTAAAAATAGTTTTAAAATGCTATTTTAAATTGGGAGTTGAGTTTGGACAATAGTTTCGCCAACCCGGTCAGAACTGAAAGGTAGCAGCCGTAACGATTGCTTTTGGGTCAGATTTCAACTCCTTTCATGGAAATTAAATGGCAAAAAAAGATGACAACTACATAGTTCTTGCGAGAAAGTATAGACCAAAAAAGCTTTCCGATATTATTGGTCAAGGGGAAGCATCTTCAATTATCTATGGTGCTGTAAAGTTGAAGAGAGTTGCACATGCTTTTCTTTTTTCTGGAACAAGGGGTGTAGGTAAAACAACATTTGCAAGAATATTAGCTAAAATCCTAAATTGTACAAAGGTTAATCAGGATAATAAAGATCCTTGTGAAGAATGTTCAAATTGTATTTCAATAGAAAATGAAAGTAATATCGATGTTGTAGAGATTGATGCCGCTAGTAAAACTGGTGTATCTGATGTCAGAGAAATTATAGAAAATATTAACTATAAGCCTGTACAAGCAAAAAAGAAAATCTTTATAATTGATGAAGTTCATATGTTGTCAAAAGCTGCCTTTAATGCTTTGCTTAAAACACTTGAAGAACCTCCTTTAGATGTAGTCTTTATTTTTGCAACTACCGAAACAGAGAAAATCCCTGTAACTATTTTATCTCGTTGTCAAAGATTTACTTTGAGAAGGGTTGAAATTGAAATGATATCTAAACACTTAATTGATGTTGCAGAAAAAGAAGGATACAAGATTGATCAAGATTCCTCTAGACTGATAGCTCTTGCTTCAGAGGGTTCAATGCGCGATGCACTATCAATTTTAGAAAATATTTTTGCTAAAAATGAAAAGATTAGTTTAGAACTTGTTAGAGAGGTAATAGGTCTGACAGATTCCTCATTAGTGATCAATTTATTTGAAAATTTATGTGAAGGAGATGTAAAATCTGCTCTAACCCAGTTCGATGATTTATATAAAAAAGGAATTTCAATAGATCAATTGGCAAAGTCTCTCATGGACTTTTCTCATAAGTTAGCTTTAATAAAATCCGGAGAAAATAATAATTTTAAATTTGCTGATTCAAATCTTGAAAAAAGACTGAAGAAAATATCTTTAAATTTTGAGATGGATTTTATTATTAGATTTTGGGAGCTCATGCAAAAATATGTTAATGAATTATCAAGTGTTTTTGATGAAAAGCAATGTTTTGAAATGATCATAATGCGTTTATGTTATGCTTCTCTTATCCCAACACCTTTTGAAATCATCAATAAAACTAATGAAAAGAATAATGATAAAAGTGATGGAAAAGATATACGCTCTGAAATTAAAAAGAAGGAAAATAATGCAAATGAGAATTTAGCAACAAATGATTATACTGGAGATAACCTTGCACGAGATAAAGCTAATGATTTTTATGATGAGGTTAAAGAAAAAAATAATAAAGATGATAATCTCAAAAAATTTTCAAACCTAGTTGAATTAATTGAAAAAAAATCAGAAATGTTAATTTCTTATCATTTAAAAAATTCGTTTAGATTAGTCAATTTTTTAGAGCCTATGATTAATAAGAATGTAGGTAGCATCGAACTTGAAAATATTAATGATGATGTTGATTCAAAAAAAATTTTGTGGACAGCAACTAAATTGCTTGAAAATATAACCAAACAAAGATGGGTTTTATCAATTTCTAATAAAGTTGGTTACAAATCTTTAAGTGAAAAAAAGAAACAAGATTCAGAAATTATTATTGATACAATAAAAAAAAATAAAATTATAAAAAAAATTCTTGAAATCATTCCCTCATCTGAAGTAGTTTCAATCAAACCAATTGAAAAAATAATTAAGGAAAAAAAAAATGACTAATATTTCACAGATAATGAAACAAGCAAAGGAAATGCAAGAAAAAATGGCAGAGGTTCAAAAGAAGATTGAACAATCAGAAGTTGAAGGTACTTCTGGAGGAGGTGCTGTTAAAGTAATAATGGATGGTAAACATAATTTAAAGAAGATTAATATTGATTCAAATCTAGTAGATAAAGATGAAGTTGAAGTATTGGAGGACTTGATTATTGCGGCAATAAATGATGCAAATCAAAAAATTTCAGAGAATATGAGTAATCAATTAGGTTCTATATCAAGTGGAATGGGCTTACCTCCTGGAATGAAGCTTCCTTTTTAGATTTCTATGTCATCTTTAAGTGATCTTATTGACATTTTTGCAAAGTTACCAAATTTGGGTCCAAGATCAGCACGTAGAATAGTGTTGTACTTACTAAAGTATAAAGATACAAAGATTCCAAAAATTATTAATTCATTGAACAGTCTAAAGTCTTCCATAATTTTTTGTGATATTTGCGGAAATTTAGATGCTGAATCACCATGTAAAATATGTTCTTCGCAAACTAGAAAAAAAAACAAGGTTTGCGTTGTAGAGGATATTGGTGATCTTTGGGCAATTGAAAAAAGTAAAGCATATAACGGTCATTATCATGTATTAGGCGGAGTTTTATCAGCAATTGATGGTATTGGACCGGATGATCTAAACCTAAGTTCACTTTTTAATAGAATTAGTAATGGAATTACAGATGAAATAATTCTAGCAACTAATGCTACAACAGAGGGTCAAATAACTGCACAATTTATTGCCGATAATTGTAAAGAGAAAAAAATATTAATTACTAGGTTAGCTCAAGGAATGCCCATTGGTGGTGAGTTGGATACAATAGACTATAATACACTTTCAACTGCATTTGATTCAAGAGCGGAGATGAAAGTTAATCTTTAGTTTCAAGTTTTATTAATTTTTCTTTTTTATTGCTAATTTTTTTGGTGGTTATCAAAATATCATTTAAATCACTTTGAGCATTAGAAAAATGGGAGTCCATTTTTTTTACTCTATTTTCAAGTCTCAAGATTTCATTTGTAAGATCTTTTAGTTGTTGAAAGATTTGATTTGAGTTGTCACTTATTTTTTGGTCTCTAATTATTGAAACTATATAATTTAATACTATCCAAAGTGTGGTAGGGGAAATTAAAAAGGTTTTATAATCGTAAAACTTTTCTGTAAGATCGGGGATTAGATTAAATATTTCAAGATAGATTTGTTCGCTTGGTATAAACACAAGAGCGATGTCTGATGTTTCAGTGGGAATAATATATTTAGTTTTTACATCCAATATATGATTTGTTATGTCAGATTTAAAAAGTTTAATGTATTTAAGTTTTTCATCTTTAGTTTTTGACTTTAAAATTTTTTCATAACTTTCTCGCGGAAACTTTGCATCTATACATAAATTATTCAATGACCCTGACGTTTTTAATATGCAATCAACTCTACAACTATTAGATAATGTTTTTTGAAACTCATAACTATTTTTTGGCAAATGATCACTTATTAAATTTTCAAGTAATACCTCACCAAAACGCCCTCTTTGCGATGTATTAGAAAGAATATTTTTTAAATCAATTACATTTTCTGTTAGACCTGAAATACTTTGTTGTGCTCTATCTATTAAAGAAATTTTCTCTTTGATTTGATATAAATTTGTTGCATTTTCATTAGATGATTTGTCAAACTTTGAATCAATTTTATTAAAGTTATTTTCCATTAAATTTAATATTGATTTTTCTAGCGTTTCTTGTTTTTCAACGAGAATTTTAATTCTTGTTGAATTATTGGAATTTGAAAAAAAAGATTGAAAAATTAATAAAATAACTAGAAAGCTTAACAAAAAAATCAATATGTAATATTCTAAACTCATAATATATAAAAAATGACAATATTAAATATACTAACAA
>MDTB01211416.1_pt1 | contig 14190 bp, 14 predicted proteins | sample 811161 | NCBI WGS metagenome assembly MDTB01 (sample SAMN05326650, study PRJNA326480) | marine metagenome | isolation source: seawater | place: Mediterranean Sea | collected 2009
AAATTTAAAATTAAAAATAATATTACTATAGAAAATTAATGTTGATTTATAAAATTTCTGATTCAATCGTATTTAATGGGTTAAAAAAAATGAAATATGGTTTTCTTGAAATTACAAAAATAAATGGAGAAATTTTAAAATTTGGGAACCCAAATGATAATTTAAAGGCTTCCCTAGTTGTTAAAAATGATAATTTTACTTATAATTTAATTAAAAGTGGAAGCATTGGTTTAGCTGAAAGCTATATGGAGGGTCACTTCACTACGAATAATCTTTCAGATTTAATTGAACTAGCTGCTAAAAATATAAAAATTGTTCACAAGTTTAGTGGAGTTTTTGATTTACCGCTCATTAATTTTTTTAAAAATAAAATTATAAGAAACACCAAAAATAGAAGTAAAAAAAATATCGCCAAACATTATGATCTGGGAAATGATTTTTTTTCTTTATGGCTAGATAAAACTTTAACTTACTCAAGTGCTATATTTGATAATCCAAAACAAGATCTGTTTGATGCACAAAATAATAAATATAAAAAAATGATTAATCTTTTAAAGCCAAAAAGTGGAAGCAAAGTTCTAGAAATTGGTTGTGGATGGGGTGGTTTTGCTGAATATTTGGGAACTAATTATGACGTAAAATTAGATTGTATAACTATTTCAAAAAAACAATTTGATTTTGCAAAAAATAGAATTCACAAATGTGGACTTAATGAAAAAGTTAATATTGAAATAAAAGATTATAGAGATCTTAAAAATAAGTATGACCATATAGCCTCTATCGAAATGATTGAGGCAGTAGGTCAAAATTATTTAGATAGTTATTTTAATACGATTAAAAATAATCTTTTTTATAATGGTAACGTTGCTATCCAATCTATTATAATCGACGATAATTTATTTGATAGGTATAAGAATAAACAAGATTTTATTCAAAAGTATATATTCCCTGGTGGTTTTTTACCTTCAAAAAAAAGTTTACATAATCATGTAGAGTCTAATGGTTTAAAATTAAAAGAATATCATTCATATTCAAAAGATTATTCCAACACATTAATTATTTGGAGAGAAGAATTTAATAAGAAATGGGAGTTGATTAAAAATCAAGGTTTTGATCTCACATTTAAAAAAATGTGGGAATTTTATCTCTCATATTGTGAAGCTGGATTTAAATCAAAAAATATTGATTTAATTCAATTTTCATTACAAAATAAATAATATTTAGAATTATATGAAAAAAATAAAGATAATTTTATTGATAACCTCTTTAATCTTAATTACAAGCTGCTCTGAACGAAACTCTATGAAACCAGAAGATTTTAAAAATACAGAGCCTGTAATGACAATAGAAAAATATTTTGAGGGTCCAGTTAAAGCATGGGGTCTTTTACAAGATAGAAAAGGAAAAGTTACAAGACAATTTAAAGCTGATATGTTTGGAAATTTTAAAGGGAATATTTTAACTCTAAAAGAAGATTTTTATTGGACAGATGGTGAAAAACAAAACAGATTATGGGAAATTAAAAAAATAGATGCAAATACATATGAGGGAAGAGCACCAGATGTTGTTGGTGTTGCTAAAGGATTTCAATATGGATCTGCTTTTAAATTTGAATACGATTTAATGATACCTTTTAAAGGAAAGAATATTAAAGTTTCTTTTGATGATTGGATTTTTAAACAAGATGAAGAGGTTGCAATTAATAGAGCCAAACTAACTAAATTTGGATTTAAAGTAGGCGAATTAACAGTTTTTTTTAAAAAAACTAATTAACTGATTTATTTTTTATACCCTCTAAAAGTATTAAACATTTTTTAAGTTCATTAAGAACAATATATTCATCTACTTTATGAGCTTGTTCTATTGAACCAGGTCCACAAACAACAGTACTGATTCCTATTTCTTGAAACAATCCAGCTTCTGTTCCAAACGAAACTACTTCCCTTGTGTTGTCTCCAGTTAAACTTGCTATCAATTGGCAGGCATCAGACTCTAAATCTCTTTCAAATCCAATAATTTCTCCAATTATTTCTTTTTTAATTGATGATTTAGAGTAAATTTTGCACATTTTAGGTAAAAGTTTTTCTTTCGCAAATTTATCTATTTCTAAATTTACAAATACACCATCATCTTTAATTACTGGGCGAAGTTCCCAATCAACTTTACATTTGTCAGCAATTACGTTTCTAGCTATTCCACCAGAAATTCCACCTATTTGTAAAGTTGTATAAGGTGGGCTAAAAACTGAGTCTTTTGAGACTCGACTTTTTAGAATTTCCCTTAGCTCTAAAAGTTTATTTATATATTGTGTTGCGTACTCAACTGCATTCACACCTTTTTCCGGAGCTGAACCATGTCCAGCTAATCCTTCAAAATAAGTTGTATATTCATAACATCCTTTATGAGCATCAATTATCCTCATATTAGTCGGTTCTCCTACTATACAAATTCCATTTTTAATTCCTCTTTTATATAGCTCTTTGATTAGTAAAGGAGCACCTTGACAAGCAGTTTCTTCATCAAATGTTAATGAAAAGTGAATATCTCTATCTAGGTTTGCTTTTGAATAAATAGGAGCATAAGCCAGTATACACGCTATAAAGCCCTTCATATCACAAGACCCACGACCAAAAAGTTTGTCTCCTTTAATTGTTGCTTTAAAGGGATCGGTGCTCCAACTTTTAGAAACCGGAACAACATCTGTATGACCAGAGAATATAATCGGTTTTTTTCCGTTAGTTTTTTTTGCTTTCAAAGTTGCAAATAGATTTACTCTTTTTTTTTCCTTATCAAATATTTTAAAGGATGTAGCACCAATTTTTTTTAAAATATTATCACAATAATTAATTAAAGAATTATTATCTTCCCCAGATATTGTTTTAAAAGCAATTAAATCTGTTAAAATTTTAATAGAATTATTAAATAATTGTTCTGTACTCATAAATAAAATCTATTATATATTAAAATTATGAAAGAACAAATAACTTACGAAAATTTTGATAAAATAGATATTAGGGTTGGAACCGTTGTGTCAGTAAAAAAAAATGAAAAAGCGAGAAAACCTTCTTTGGTTGTAGAGGTAGATTTTGGCAAAGAAATAGGGATTAAAAAATCATCTGCACAGATTACTCATTATTATAATGAAGATAATCTAAAAGGAAAACAAGTAATAGGTGTTTGTAATTTTGCAGAAAAAAATATAGCAGGAGTAGTATCGCAAGTTTTAATTTTGGGCTCAATTGATAAAGAAGGAAGAGTAATTTTAGTTCATCCATCTCATAAATCTGAAAATGGATTACCTATAGCCTAAATCATTATGCACCCAGAAATAATATCTATAGCATTATTTTGGTTTGTTACAGCATATACACCCGGGCCAAACAATATAGTTGCTTCTTATTCTGGATTCAATTTTGGATTTGTTAAAACTATTCCTCATATTTTAGGTGTTACTATAGGATTTACATTTTTAGTTTTTTTATTAACTGTAGGTTTGATAAACGTTTTTAAATTACTTCCTTTTATTCAGGTTATTTTAAAATATTTAGGAACAATTTTTTTAATATATTTAGCCTATAAAATTTCTTTTTCAAAATCAAAAGCTGAAACAACTTATGAAAATCCAGTTAAATTTATTGAAACATTTTTATTTCAATTTCTAAATCCCAAGGGAGTAACGGTTGCGATAATTGTAGTTTCTTCCTACGTGGAAATTGGGGAAAACTATTTTAGTTATGCTACTCAAGTAATTTTATTAGCATTACTTTTTTCCTTATCAAGTATCACTTTATGGACTTTTCTGGGTAAATTTTTAAGGAAATTTGCGACAAATGATAAATTTATTAAATACTTTAATTATGTTATGTCGATGCTTCTTTTATTAAGCATAATAACATTTTATATTTAAAATTATGAAACCTGGAACAAAAAATTCTTATAATTCTTTATCGGATATTAATATTGATGGAAAAAATTTTAAGTTTTATTCTTTAAAAAAAGCAGAAGAAAATGGTCTCAATGAAATTTCAAAATTACCTAAATCTTTAAAAGTTCTCTTAGAAAATTTACTTAGATATGAAGATGATTTATCAGTAAATAAAGTTCAGATTGACTCAATTAAACAATGGTTAAAAGATAAAAAATCTAAAACGGAAATAGCTTACCGACCAGCAAGAGTTTTGTTACAAGATTATACTGGAATACCTGCGGTTGCTGATTTAGCCGCAATGCGTGAAGCTGTGAAAGAGAAAGATAAAGATCCAAATACAATTAATCCACTTTCATCAGTAGATCTTGTAATTGATCATTCTGTTCAAGTAGATCAATCTGCAAAAGCAGACTCATTTGATAAAAATGTTGAAATTGAATTTAACAGAAATGAAGAAAGATACTCTTTTTTAAAATGGGGACAACAAGCCTTTGATAACTTTAGAATTGTTCCACCTGGAACTGGAATATGTCATCAGGTAAACTTAGAATATTTATCTAAAGTTGTATGGAGTGAGGAATTTAAAAATCAAAAATATCTTTTTCCTGACACATTAGTCGGAACAGATAGTCATACAACTATGGTAAATGGTTTGTCCGTTTTAGGATGGGGAGTTGGCGGAATTGAAGCAGAAGCTGGAATGTTGGGACAACCTATTTCAATGTTGATCCCAGAAGTTATTGGTTTTGAAATAAAAAATAAAATGCCAGAAGGAACAACTGCAACTGATTTGGTTTTGACCGTAGTTAAAATGTTAAGAGATAAAGGTGTAGTTGGCAAATTTGTTGAGTTTTTTGGTGAAGGACTAAAAAATTTAACTTTAGCTGATAGAGCAACTATTGCTAACATGGCTCCAGAATATGGTGCTACTTGTGGTTTTTTTCCTATTGATGATGAAACTTTAAAATATTTAAAATTTTCTGGAAGAGATCAGTTAACACTTAAGATAGTTGAAAAATATGCAAAAGTTCAAGGTTTGTGGGCTAGTAATGATATTGAATTTACAGATACTCTGACTTTGGATATGTCAACAATTGTTCCAACTATTTCAGGACCTAAGAGACCACAAGATAAAGTTTTATTAATTGAAGCTTCATCTAAATTTAAAAAAAGCTTCAGTGAATTAACTAATAAAGACAAATTTTCAACTTCAAAAGTTTTAGATACTGAATATGAAATTAAAGATGGCTCTATTTTGATTGCAGCAATAACCTCTTGTACAAATACGTCAAACCCCAACGTACTTATTGGAGCAGGTTTGCTTGCAAAGAAAGCAGTAGATTTAGGACTTGAAGTTAAACCCTGGGTTAAAACTTCATTGGCACCTGGATCACAAGTTGTAACAGATTACCTGGCTAAAGCAGGTTTAAATATATATTTAGATAAACTTGGATTTAATCTTGTTGGCTATGGTTGTACCACTTGTATAGGAAATTCAGGTCCATTAGCAAAGAATATAATAGACGCAATTCAAAAAGAAAATATTTATGCTGTGTCAGTTTTATCAGGTAATAGAAATTTTGAAGGTAGAATTTCACCTTATATAAAAGCAAATTATTTAGCATCACCCCCACTAGTTGTTGCGTATGCTTTAGCAGGTCATATGAATTTTGATTTATATAAAGACTCTTTTGGAAAAGATATAAACGGCAAAGATATTTTTATGAGAGATATTTGGCCAACAAACAAAGAAATTGAACAAGTTTTAAAATCTTCTTTGAATGCAGAAATGTTTATTAAAAGATATTCAAATGTTTCTGAAGGACCAAAACAATGGCAACAAATCAAAACTGACAAAAGCAGTATTTACAAATGGGAAGAAAACTCAACATATGTAAAAAAACCTCCTTTTTTTGATAATTTGTCTGACCAACCAGAAGGTTTTAAAGAAATAAAAAATGCTAGGCCTTTATTAATACTTGGTGACATGGTTACAACTGACCATATCTCTCCAGCTGGCAATATTCAAAAAGAAAGCCCTACTGGGGAATATTTTATGAAACATCAGATTTTACCTAAAGATTATAACTCTTATGGCTCAAGAAGAGGAAACCACGAAGTAATGATGCGTGGAACATTCGCTAATATCAGAATTAGAAATGAAATGGCACCAGGTACCGAGGGAGGATTTACAAAATTATATCCTGAAGAAAAAATTATGCCTGTTTACGATGCCGTTGTTGTGTATAAAAAAAGAGGAACGGACTTAGTCGTAATTGGTGGAAAAGAATATGGAACAGGCTCTTCAAGAGATTGGGCGGCAAAAGGTACTAAATTATTAGGTGTTAAAGTTGTTATAGCTGAAAGCTTTGAAAGAATTCATAGGTCAAATTTAATTGGCATGGGAATTTTACCACTTCAATTTATTGATGGAATTAATAGAATTAACTTAAATTTAATTGGATCTGAATTAATCAGTATAATAAACTTTGATAAAAATATTTTACCTTCAGATCAAGTGGAAATAGAAATAAAATATAAATCGGGCGAAGCTAAAAGGATTAAGACCTTATCCAGAATAGACACTAAAAATGAATTGGAGTACTATAAAAATGGTGGAATATTACAATATGTTTTAAGAAAAATGATTTAATTATGGATGAGGAAATTTCAATAATCAATACCAGTACAAGAAATGAAAAAATTAAAAATTTTTTTATTAATAACAAAAAAAGACTGATTTTAATTACCTCAACATTAATATTAATATTGTTTAGTTATTTTTTTTATCAAATGTATCAAAACAGTCATAAAGAGTCGCTAGCGAATAAATTTAATAATGCAGTAATTGAATTTGAAAATGGCAATAAAAAAAAGATCAAAATATTAATGAAAGAAATAGTAGATGATCAAGATATCACTTACTCACCATTGGCTTTATATTTTATAATCGATAACGACATTGCAAATACTAATGAAGAAGTTAATAAATTGTTTGATGTAGTATTAGATATAAATAAATTAGATAATGAAATAAAAAATTTAGTAATATATAAAAAAGGTCTTTTCAACTCAGGATTTGAAAATGAGAGTAATTTAATTAAAATTTTGAGTCCAATTTTAAACTCAAATAGTATATGGAAATCTCATGCATTGTTTTTATTGGGTGAATATTTTTTGAATAAAGATGAAAAACAAAAAGCAAGAGAATTTTTTAATAAAATTATAATTTTAGAAAATAGTAATTTAGATATAAAATTAGAAACGCAAAAAATTATTCAAAGAGATTTAGGTGAGTAAAATATTATTTCTTTTAATTTTTTTTTTTATCTCAAATTGTTCATTAGATAAAAAAACAGGACTTTGGACACAAGATGAAAAAACGGAATTAAAAAAAGTTAAAATAGAAAAAACTCAATTAAAGGAACTTTTTTTAAAAGAGGAAGCTTTTATAAAAGAATTTAATCCTAATTTAAAAATAAAGTTAAACTTTAAACCAAAAAATAATTATTTAAATTCAACTGATAACAATAATAGTTTTGTAAATTATAACGGAAATTTGAAGAAGATTTCAAAATATAAATTTAAAAAAATAGAAAATTTTAATTATTATGAATTAGATTTAATTTTTGATAAAAAAAAATATTATTTTTTTTGATAATAAAGGTACAATTTTTAAGTTTAACGAAAATTCAAAACTTGTATGGAAAAAAAACCTTTATAATAAAAGACAGAAAAAAAATAAACCAATTTTATTTTTTTCAAATAATAATAGTAAATTAATAGTAGCAGATAATATTGCAAAATATTATGCAATTGATATTAATACTGGGAAATTATTATGGGAAAAAAATCATACTTCATCATTTAATTCTCAGATTAAAATTTATAAAGATAAATTTTTCGTAGTAGATTTAGAAAATGTATTACGCTGTTATTCTCTTACTGATGGTAAAGAATTATGGAATTTACCAACAGATAAAACATTTATTAAGTCACAAAAAAGACTTTCTTTAGTAATAGCTGATGAAAAAGTCTTTTTTAACAATTCTATTGGGGACATAAGTTCTGTTGATATAAAAACTGGTCATTTACTCTGGCAAATTCCTACTCAAAGTGATGCTATTTATGAAGATGTTTTCTTTTTAAAGACTTCAGACTTAATTGCAGCCCCTAATTCAATTTTATTTTCGAATAATCAAAATGAATTTTATTCTATCAATATCAGATCGGGAACTCTAGATTGGAAGTCAAAAATTAATTCCAATATTAAATCTACGCTAGTTGAAAATTTAATTTTTAGTATAACTATGGAAGGTTTTTTGGTCATTAGTGATTATAAAACTGGAAATGTAGTTAGAGTTACAGATATTTTTAGTGATTTTATTAGAGATTACCTTTTAGATTTTAAAGAAGCTGTTAGAACAAGAATGTTACCTGTGGGTTTTGTAGTAGGAACTAAAAATATATATCTGACTACTGATCACGGATTGTTAATAAAAATTGATATTTTAACAGGAAAAGCTCAATCAGTATTGAAGTTGGCTAAATATGGAAGGTCAAAATTATCAAGACCTTTTGCTTTAAATAAAGATTTATTTATTATAAAAAATAATGCAATTCTTAAAATAAATTAAAATGATACTTAATTTTCTAGCTAAAGTAGGTAGAAAAAAAATTGTATTAGATAGAGGTCCTTCTCACCCAAAATTTAATGAAGCAAAAGCGTGGATGAATAGATATTATATTTTATTTAGAAACAGACCTAAATGGTTTCCATTTAATATTTTAATTCATGAAATGCTTGCCGATGATCATGGTGAAGGCGTTCATAACCATACATTTCCCTATATAACAATTATTTTAAGAGGGGGATACTGGGAAACTTTGAAAACTGGAAAATTTTGGAGACCCCCAGGATATATTGGTTTTAGAACTGCAAATAATTTGCATCGTGTAGATTTGAAAAAAGGCACAAAGCCATTAACACTATTTATTTCGGGTCCTTTTGGATTAAGAAAAGGTCCTAGGTCTGAATATGGTATTGATTTTAAAAAAAAATGAATTTTAATAAGCTTTTTTTAGAGCATTGTAATAATAAGAAATTAGAAATTAACAAAAATCAATTTGATATTGTAGAATGCATTCATAAATTTTATCAAATAAATTTTAATAATTCAATTTTATCAAAACTATTTTCAAAAAAAAATTATAAACTTGGTTTTTATTTGCAAGGAGATATTGGAGTAGGCAAAACTATGATCTTAAATTTTTTTTACGAGAATTTTGATCAATCTAAACAAAGATTACATTTTAATGAATTTATGATTAGTTTTCATAATTTTTTATTTAAAAATAAAAATAATAAAAAAAAAAATATTATTGATAAATTCGTCAACAAATTAAAAAGTAAATACAAATTAATTTATTTTGATGAATTTCAAGTAACTAATATCGTAGATGCAATGATATTAGGAAGTTTATTCAAAAAAATATTTAATGAAAATATTAAAGTTATTTTTTCATCTAATATCAAAATTAATGATCTTTATAAAGATGGACTTCAAAGAGATCAGTTCTTGCCATTCATTAAGATAATGAAAAAAATGTGTTATGAAGAAACTCTTGTTATTAAAGAAGACTATCGTAAATCTAAAAAAAATAAAAGTGAGAGATATTTTTTTCCACTCAATGAAAAAACTACTTTTAAAATCAATAAACTTTTTAGAAAATTAACTAAGGATAAAAAAAAAAAAGAAAAATTAATAATAATCAAAGGAAGGAGATTTAATATAAAAAATTATTATGATGGAATTGCAAGATTTGATTTTAAAGATTTGTGTAATAAAAATATTGGTGCTGAAGATTATATAAAAATTGCAGAAGTATGTAATTTTATATTTATAGAAAATTTACCTTATTTCGATGATAACAACTCTAATCAACAACAAAGATTTATTACTCTTATTGATATAATCTATGAAAAAAAAATATCTCTAACGATTAGTAGTGTTTCTAGTCTGCAAAATTTAGCTTTAACTAAAAGTTTGGTAGAACCATTTAAAAGAACTTCTAGTAGATTATATGAGTTAACCTCTTGATAAAGATTATTAATTATTATAGATTTAACATCTTTGATATAGTTTAATTAGTTTTAGCTATAGTGTTTAACAATATTACACCAATTATTATTAAAGATAATCCAATAATACCGTAAATATTTGGTATCTGATTGTATTTAAAAATACCAAAAAATGTTACTGCAGTAATCGTAAGACCTCCATAGGTAGCGTAAGTAAACCCCACGGGTATAACTGACATTGCTTTAGATAAGCAATAAAGGCAACTAATAATAGAAATTATACAAAAAATAGTTGGAATAAAATTTGAGAAACTATCAGTAGTTTTTAAAAAACCATTTGATAAAATTCCAAGGAATATAGCTAGAATTAAGAATAGGTAACCAGTTATAATATTCATAATATCACTTTAAATGAAATTAATATGAATTCAAATAACTATTGGTTTTTTTTTATAGTTTTGAAAGACTCTAGAGCTGCATTTCTTGCTTCTTCATGATTAACAATAGGGGCCGGGTAGTCTTTGCCAATAATAACTTTAATTTGTTCTTGGTATTTTTTATCTAATTCCCAAGGTTTATGCAAAAATTCATTAGGCATATTCTTTAACTCCGGAACCCATTTTTTTGTATAAATTCCTTCTTGGTCAAATTTAATCCCCTGAAGTATTGGATTGAATATTCTAAAATAGGGAGCGGCATCTGCACCACAACCTGCTACCCATTGCCATTGGGCTACATTATTTGCTTCATTAAAATCCATTAAACAGTTTCTAAAATGTTTTTCACCTTCCATCCAATGGATCCGGAGATGTTTTACTAAAAAAGAACCGACTACCATTCTTACTCTATTATGCATCCACCCAGTTTCATAAAGCTCTCTCATTCCAGCATCAACTATTGGATAGCCTGTAGTACCCTTTTTCCATCTTTCTAAAAATTTTTCATTTTTAACCCAAGGAAAATTATCAAATTCTTTTCTTAAATTTCCTTCAAGCATTTGAGGGAAAAAGTTAATTAAACTATGAGAAAATTCTCGCCATCCTAACTCGTTGATATATTTTCTATATCCTTTTCCTTTAACTTTAATTTCTTGGCATTTGTTCCATATTGTTTCAACATGTATTTGTCCATGTTTTAAGTATGGAGATATTTTTGAAGTACCATCTATAGATGGAAAATCTCTTGTTTCACCATAATTGGAGATTTTATCAGTAATTAGTTTTTGTAAATAATTCTTAGCCTCTTTTTCAGAAGGAGTCCAATATTTTTCAAATTTTTTAAACCACATCTTTTTTGGTAAAATTTCTTCAGGCATAATAGTTTTCTTAAAAAAACTAAATTTTTTATTTAATTTTTTAATTTTAGATATTTTTGACGGTATTTTTTCTAAATATTTTTGTTCAGCATTTTTCCAAAATGGAGTAAAAACTTTAAAAGGGGTTCCATCTTCTTTAGTAACATCTTGAAATTCAATTAATATATTACCTTTAAAGTATTTATGATCTATTTGATTTTTTAAAAATAAGTCCCTAATTTTTTTACCTTTTTTAATAACATTGGGTTCGTAAATCTTGCTCCAATAAATTGTTACATCATCTGTTTTTTTAATTTTAGAAAATATTTCTAATTCTTCATCAGAAACTACTTCTAATGAAATATTAAATTTATTTAAGTCATTCTTGAAAGATTCCAGAGATTTAGATAGCCACCATTTTTGAGCTTCTCTTTTTTTATCAAAATATTTTTTATTATAAATGTAAAGGGCGATCACAGCTTCATGGTGTTGACTAGCATATGATAAAGCTGAATTTTTTTCTATTCTAAGATCCTCTCTTACCCAAACTATAGCTTTTTTTGTCATTTTAAATTTAGATTTTTTTTAACCCATCATCTAAAAGTTTTTTATACATTGCTTTATCAGTTAATCCCTCACAACCAAAAAGTAATACTTTTGAATCTGAATTTAAATCTAATTTATTTAAATAATCTTTATTATTAAATGCGCCTATTAGCGCAATTATTCCAGGAACAGCACACTCACCAGCAATAATTTTTTTATCAGATAGTTTATTTTTAGCAAGTAGGGCTACTGTAGATGAAATTGCCTCATCGGATATTGTTAAACAATATTTTGCGGAATTTTTTAAAATTTCCCAAGCTACAGTTGACACATCACCACAAGACATGCCACCCATGACAGTTTCTGTCTTTATATCAACACTTGTAGGTTTATTATTTTTTATACTTTCAAAAACACAATTAGCATTTTCAGGTTCAACTATAATAAATTTAGGAATTTTCTCTGATAATTTTGCAAAACCAGCAATCATAGCACCTGCCATTCCTCCCACTCCTGCTTGTAGAAATACATGTGTAATTGAATTTGCTTTAATTTCATCAAGAATTTCTTTTATCATTATTGTATACCCAGCCATTATTAATTTAGGAACTTCTTTATATCCTTCCCAAGAAACATCTTGGACTATTTCCCAATTATTATTTTTAGATTGTTTCATACATTCTTTTAATGAACTATCATAATTACCTTTAACTCTTATTACTTCGGCATTTAAATCTCTCATAGCTTCAGCTCTAGCTTCACTGACAAATTCACTAATAAAAATCTTACATTTTAATCCAAGTCTTTGGGCGCCCCAAGCAACGGATCTACCATGATTTCCTGCTGTAGCTGTAGCAACTGTTATTTCTCCTTTTTCATTTGCAATCTTATTTACAGCAAAAGCACCGCCTAGAGCTTTAAATGATTTTAAATCAAATCTTTTATCTTCATCTTTGTAATAAATTTCTCCAAGTTTAAGCTCCTCACTTAATTTATTCAGTTTAATTAAAGGAGTTGGAACATAAGTTTCCCACTTTGAGATAGATTGTATAGCTTCTTCAATAAGAGCGTCTGGTAGATTAGTTAATATTTCTTTTTTTTTAAAATTATAATTTTTATTTTCTAAGAAAGATTTTATTAACCAAACCTTATTATCTAAGATTGTTTTCATTTACTTAACAATCTAAAGTATTTTTCTTTTCCCAGTCTGTTATAGGATCTTTTTTATTAAAATCATCTTCTTTTTGAAAATTTTCAATTTCAGATTTCTTTAATTTAGTGTAGCTTTTAATTGTACCTTCTCCAAATGCTTCAAGAATTTCTTTACTATTTTCCAATTGTTCAATAGCATCTTCAATTTCATCTGGTAGTTTTTTTAGATTTGGGTAATTTTTATAATCTGTATACATATTGCAAGACAATGGTTCACCTGGGTCGATCTTATTATTTATTCCATGTAAGCCTGCAGCAATTACACCCGCTTGAAGCAAATACGGGTTAGCAGAACCATCCATTAATCTTAATTCAAATCTTCCAGGATCTGGCACTCTTATCATATGAGTTCTGTTATTACCTGTGTAAGAAATACTACTAGGAGACCAAGTAGCACCTGACTTTGTTGGTGGTGCATTTATCCTTCTATAGCTATTTATAGTTGGATTAAAAAAGGCAGTTAGCGGTTGTGCTAAATTCATGATACCACCTAAAAAATTATAAGCCAATCTACTTAATCCAAGTCTATCTCCACTATCTAAAAACTTATTTATTTTGCCATTCCATAATGAAATGTGAGCATGACAACCATTACCTGTTAAGTTTTCAAATGGTTTTGGCATAAAAGTTGCTCTTAAACCATGTTTTTCAGCTAAAGATTTAACCATATATTTAAAAAAAACGTGTCTATCTGCTGTTACAAGACAATCAGTAAAATCCCAGTTCATTTCAAATTGTCCATTAGCATCTTCATGATCATTTTGGTATGGACCCCAACCCATTTCAATCATACTGTCACATATTTCTTTAATCAGGTCATATCTTCTCATTAATGCTGATTGATCATAACAAGGTTTTGATTGCGTATCTCTTTGATCTGCAATTTCATTTCCATCCTCTGATATTAAAAAGTACTCACACTCAACACCAGATTTCATGGTTAAATTTTTTTTATTTAATTTGTTAATTTGATTTTGAAGCATTACTCGGGGAGAGGCATTAACAGTTTTTCCTCCCATCCATAAATCAGAGGCTAACCATCCTATTTCTTTATTCCAAGGAAGTTGAATAAGACTGTCTGGATCTGGAATTGCAAACATATCAGTATCAGCTGGGGACATATCAAGC
>MDTB01056563.1_pt1 | contig 14188 bp, 9 predicted proteins | sample 811161 | NCBI WGS metagenome assembly MDTB01 (sample SAMN05326650, study PRJNA326480) | marine metagenome | isolation source: seawater | place: Mediterranean Sea | collected 2009
AAATTATGAGGGAGAAAAATCTATTATCTATACCTTGGAAGAATTTGAAAATTTTGAACTTTATCTTGAATGGAAAATAACAGAAGGGGGTAACAGTGGCATTTTTTATCATGTAACTGAAGAGTATGAAGACATTATAGCACCTGAATATCAACTTATTGATGATTTAAAATGGAGTGACTACAACAATAATGTGATCCTCAAAGAATGGCAAAAAACAGGTACCGACTATGCCATGCATACTCCAGACACCACAAAAAAAATTATTAAACCGGCGGGTGAATGGAATACCACAAAAATTATTTTTACTCCCGAAAGAGTAGAGCATTGGCTCAACGGTGTAAAATTACTCTCTTTTGTTCCTTGGAGTGAGGATTGGTATGATCGGAAAAGTAAGGGTAAATGGAAAGATAGTCCCAATTATGGTAAATTTAAATCTGGATATATTGGCTTCCAAGACCACGACAGTCCTATTTGGTTTAAGAATATTAAAATAAAAAAACTTTAATCCCGTAAATATCTAAAATAAATAAAGAGAATTTTTAAAAAATGCAGCGGCATTATCCACCCTTACGCTGCTAAAGGGATGTAATTGGAATTCCTCTGATTAAAAGAAACTAAGGACGGCACACATAGGAGTAGGAAATATGGGTGCTCAAGATTTGCAAGCAATCTCTTCACATGAAATGGTCGATGTAGTGTCCTTATGTGATGTTGATTCAAATAATTTATCAGCTGCATCTAAACGTCATCCCAAAGCCAAGCTTTTCGCTGACTATCGAGATCTTTTCAAAGAAATGAAAGATCAAATCGATGCGGTAATTGTCTCCACACCGGATCATACCCATGCTCCAGCTTCTATGATGGCCATGAACCATGACAAACCTGTGTATTGCCAAATGCCGCTTACGCATCATGTGACTGAGGCTCGAGCGATGAATCAATTAGCAGCTGATAAAAAACTTGTGACCCAAATGAGTATTCAGGTACATTCCTTTTACGATTATAAATTAGCAACCTTACTAATTCAATCAGGAATTATTGGAAAAGTGAGTTCGGTAAGGGCTTGGACTGATAAAGTTTGGGGTTTTGATGGGCCCGCACCAACAGATAGTGATCCGGTGCCCGAACATCTCAATTGGAATTTATGGCTTGGTACATCAAAGGAAAGACCTTTCAAAAAAGACATATATCATTCAGGAATGTGGCGCAAATTATTAGATTATGGATGCGACACCCTAGGTGATATGGGAGTACATATTTTTGATACCCCTTACAATGCATTGGCGTTAGATGTTCCTCTAACCATCACCAACAATTGCCGCCCAACTACCGGTTTTTGGTATCCTTAAGCCAATACCGTAACTTATGAATTTACACAAACACAGTATACGACCGAAACCTTAAAATGGGTATGGTATGATGGACCTGGTGCCCCAGAAATGCACAGTGATTTGGAATTACCAGATGGTGCCGCACTACCTGATCAAGGGGCCATGTTTATGGGAGAAAAAGGTAAACTATTATTACCTCATTTTATGCAGTTACCTAGACTAATTGGAGATGGGTTCTATGTGAAGCTTGATCAAGAATTAATTGATAGCTTTCAGCTGGGTGCGTCCATCCGAGATTATGATAAAGAAGGTAAAAAGCACTATCACCAATTTGTCGATACTTGTCTAGGGAAAGCAACGACCAGTGCTCCGTTTTCTTACTCAGCGAAACTGACTGAAACCATACTGCTTGGGATCATTGCTGGCAGATTTCCCAATGAAACTCCACACTGGAATAACCAAAAAGCCAAATTTTCTGAGTTAAAAGCCAATACTTATTTAGACGGTTCATATCGGACCTTCTAAATTATTTAGATTGAAATAAAATTAAAAGCCCCTTTTTCAAATCAAGAAAAAGGGGCTTAATATTAGTTTAATAGGTTACCATTATAATAAGCCACCTGACCGGTAATCTTTCCTGCCTTATTGAAATTGTGGCTCAGGTGCATGAAAATAACAACTTCCGCGCCGGTAGCCTTGTTTTTAAAACGAAAATTCCACCAAGATAAAACCGTGGATCCATCCCCATTGTAAGACAAATAATCTGGATACCCATATTCATCCATACTTATAATTTCGAATGAGGTCAATAAATTTTCTACTTGAGTACGTTCTTCTGATTTCGAATGACTTTCGCCTCTTGGCGCATTGATGTCATTGAATTGTGCATTATCGTCAAATTGCTCATAAACTAAATCTAAATCTCCCAGCTCAAAAGCCGAAATCATGGTCCTTACCGTATTTATATAGGCATGATCTTTATAAATGGTCCCATTCTCCTTGGTACTAAATGTATCCCAATACTTTTCAAAAATTGCTGTATTTGCACGGAAAATCAACATCCGGATTTGACTCCCATCTTTACTTAAAACGAAAGATCTGTCTACAGGAGTTTCTATTTTGAATCCTGTCTCTTTGTCTATCCCATAAAAAACATCCCAAGTATCTATCCAAGTACCTGACTCCTTGTACTCTAGCGCATCCGGATAAGATTTTCCTCGCTTGGTAATCTTAAAGCCTTTGAGCTGATTGCTCCAATAAGTAGATTCTGCAATCAGTCCTTGCTTATCTTTGCCCTTAGCGTCTTTGTTGGTTGTCAAGCCATTATACCCTTTGAAGTCATCGGTAAGAAGGGCCTCAAGAGTTGCTTTATCTCCAGCCACATAGGCCTCGGTGAATTTATGCATGAGCTCAATTCCTGGATGCTCATCGAAGATTTTACCATTATTGTTTTTTTGAGCTATCGCTGCTGTTGCGAGCATTAATATGGTGGCCATCGTCAGTTGGATTTTATTTTTCATGTTCAGTTTTTTGTTTAAAATTAGTCTTATTACTCATTCAAATATGAAACAAATATGGGGAAATAAAGGGGAAAATTGGCAGACGCCTCAGAATATTCGAAACATAGAGTTCATGTTTTATACGCTACTAAATTATTATTCAATTACTGTCTGGATTGGAAATACAAAAAAGGATTAATTTTAGAGCATTAACTAGTACTAAAATCAATCACTCATTCTGAGAAATAGATGACCATGGGCCAAAAAAGAAGATTACCAGCAGAATGGGAGCGCCAAAGTTTTATTCAATTCACTTTTCCTCATAAAAACAGTGCCTGGGACAATAATTATGAAAAAAACATTACCTGCTTTGTCAATATTATTGAAAAAGTAGCTGAATTTAATCTTGCAATAGTAGGTTGTGAAAATATCAAAAATACCCAAATTTTATTCATAAATCATACCAAATTTCCTATTCATTTTGTGAAGGTAGCTTCCAATGACAGCTGGACGAGGGATCATGGTGCCATCACGATACTGGAAGGAGATCAACCCAAATTATTAGATTTCAATTTCAATGGCTGGGGCAATAAATTTGAATCTTCCCTAGATAATAAAATCAACCTTGCACTCTCTGATACCCTATTCAAGGCCCTGCCCATAGCCTCTAAAAATTTCATTTTGGAAGGTGGATCCATAGAATCAGATGGCAGGGGCATACTCCTTACCACCACACAATGCTTGCTATCTACTACCAGAAACTCGGATATGACTCAAGATCAAATTGAACAATTCCTTCTGCAAGAACTGGGATTAAAAAAAATACTTTGGTTAAATCATGGCGCACTTATTGGAGATGATACTGATGCACACATAGATACCCTGGCTCGCTTTTGCTCCGTTGATACAATTGCTTATGTAAAATGTAAGGATTCACATGACTTTCATTACCAAACATTGAAACGCATGGAAGATGAGTTGAAAGAATTTAAAGACCTGTCAGGCAAAAAGTATAAGCTCGTCGCGCTTCCTATGCCCGATGCCTGCTATGACCAGATAGGTAATAGATTACCCGCTACTTATGCCAATTTCCTACTTGTAAATGATGGCGTCTTGGTTCCTTCCTATGGGGTAAAACAAGATCAAGAAGCCTTAGACAACATTCAAAATATTTTTCCAAAACGTAAAGTCATCGGAGTTGATTGCCTCCCACTCATTCAGCAAAATGGATCCCTACATTGTATTTCCATGCAATATCCCTCCGCTGTAAAAATCATGCTGGAATAAATAAAATGACTCGTATTTAAAAATTACATTTGACCCTTTATTATTTTAATCTTGACACCATGACTAAAATTAAAGTTGGTATTGTTCAGCAAAAATGCAGTACTTCAAAAAAGACCAATATCGAAATGAGTATTGAGGGCATCCACCAATGTGCTTCAAAAGGTGCACAATTGGTGGTACTACCAGAGCTACATGTCAGTAGATATTTTTGTCAGCAGGAAGCGAGCGGTAACTTTGACTTAGCCGAATCTTTACCAGGTCCTACTTATAATAATTTTGCTGAAATTGCAAGGTCATTAAAAATCGTTTTGGTCACCTCTCTATTTGAAAAGCGAAGTGCTGGACTCTTCCATAACACCGCTGTCGTTTTTGATAAAGATGGGCGAGAAGCAGGTAGATATCGAAAAATGCATATTCCAGATGACCCCGGCTATTACGAAAAATTTTATTTTACCCCAGGAGATCTAGGTTTCAAGCCGATCACAACTTCTTTAGGTAAACTAGGTGTTTTAATTTGCTGGGATCAATGGTTTCCAGAAGCCGCGCGATTGATGGCAATGGCTGGAGCAAATCTGTTAATTTATCCCACTGCGATTGGTTATGACCCCGGGGATACCTATACCGAAAAATCTCGACAGCATGACGCTTGGATGACTTCTCAACGTGCCCATGCCATAGCCAACGGTATCTCTGTGATTTCAGTTAATCGTGTTGGATTTGAAGAAGACCTCAGCCATCAAACAAAAGGCATTGATTTTTGGGGCAGTAGCTTCGTTGCTGGGCCTCAAGGAGAAGTACTTTGGAAAGCAGATCCAAATGAAATGGTAAATCAGGTGGTGGAGACCGACCAAAATCGGACAGAAGCAGTTAGAAGGATTTGGCCCTTCTTCAGAGATCGGCGCATTGATGCCTATACTGATATGAACCAAAGATTTATAGATTAAATAGGAATAACCGTCAATAACCTATTTCAAGGAATCGATTCTATCCATTTGATTGTTTCCCAAACTTGCACTCCCTGGTTGGCGCGTTGAGTACCTGCTGTAGAACGACCATCCCGTATTTGATCCGAAAGCTTATACATCATCTTATTGACTCTTTTTACTTCAATATCAGCCCTATTATAAGCCTCAGCTGGATCCTCACTTAGGTTATAAATTTGGACATTTTGCCATTTATCCATAAGAGTGTCTTGTACGGCAAGAACCCCTTTCTGAGACCACATACCCCCCCCACCAGATGAGGTAATTAACTTCCAATCTCCTTCAATTAAAGATAAGATTCCATTGCCTGATTGAACAATTAAATTTTCACGAATATTTGTCGATGATCCCTTTAAAAGGGGGGAAATATCAAAGCTATCAACAGCCATTGAATCATTTGGATTAAACCCAACGATCGAAGCCAAAGTTGAAAACATATCAGTTAAGGAAATCAGCGCATCGGATGTCGATGCTTTAGGGATTACTCCTGGCCATCGTGCAAAAAATGGTTCTCGATGTCCTGCCTCCCAAGAATCGGATTTCAAACCTCTAAAAATACCAGCTGAGTTGTGACCATGCGCAAGTACTGAGCCTATCTCACCAACATAGTTATTGCCATCCATATTGGTCGGGCCATTGTCGCTCGTAAAAATGACCAAGGTCTGATCTGAGATACCTAATTGGTCCAAAGTATCAAGTAATGCTCCTATGTAATGGTCTATCTCTACTACAAAGTCTCCATAATTACCCGCTCCAGAACTTCCCAAAAAAAGCTTGGAAGGTGCAATAGGTGTATGTGGAGCAGAAAGCGAAAAAAATAAAAAAAAAGGATCCTTTGGATGGTTAATAGTACGATCTCCTACATACTTAATGGCTTTTTCAGAAATTGTCGGTAATAAATTTTCATAACGCCAGTCAGGTACCATTGCCCCTGGAGCACCTACTTTGCCCGCTTCCCACCATCCTGTAGGTAATACCGTCACTTTATCATTTTCAATAAAGGCATGTGGTGGAAAACTCGGTACGTCATCCCCAAAATAATAATTAAATCCGAGTTCGATAGGACCTCCAGTGATGGCTTGCTCATAATCAATATTCCTCCCATCCGCTTGAGGTAAATGACCCTCCTTGGTTGGCCAATGCCACCCTAAATGCCATTTACCAATACATGCAGTATGGTAGCCCTTACTTTGAAGCATTTTCCCTAAAGTATAATCCTCCTTATGAATTAAAGGGGGATCCCACAACCACGCCACTCCTGACTTTTTAGTTGACCTCCAGCTATAATTACCGGTTAATATACTATATCGGGTAGGTGTACATACCGCTGAAGGCGCATGGGCCTGAGTAAAAATCATACCTTGTTGGGCCAGCTTATTAAGATTAGGAGTGGGGATTTTTGAATGTTTGTTTAAGATTTCAACATCGCCATAACCAAGATCGTCTGCTAAAATGAAGATGATATTAGGGGCCTGACTTGGTCCGGTTGCGACTTCAGTAGGTTTACATAGACTGAATAGAAAAAAAATAATTAAGTAGACAAAACACTTCATTCAGTTAAAGATCAAATTTTATTTTAATAAACCTCGGTCTATAAATATGGGCATCTTCTTTAATATCAATCCAGAAATTTGGCGTGATGGTATTATAACTAATTAAAAGTTCATTGGGGCCGGACAAATTAAAATGTGCTTTAGCGTTATAACACCAGAGTCCATTTTTCATTTCAGGTGTTTTATAGATTTCGTGAATTTCGGAAAAAGGCCCCACGGGTGATGCTCCAATCCGCATGCCTATTTTATCAGATAATCCCAATACCTGAAAAATAAGGATAAACCTACCGTCTGGTAGCGGCGTGACACTAAGTTCATTAGAGGCCGCATCAACAACTTGCTGCATAGTCTCCGACCGCACATCCCATTGTTCTCCATTCCAATAACGCCATTCCTTGAAATTTTCGAAGTCCTTAGGTTTTACTCGGGCGACAACCAAACTTTTTTTTGCACCAATACAGCCATAGACATATATATAACCATCCGGATTTGGTGCACCGGCCCATGTGGTATTTACCAGAATACCCGAACCCAAATTTCCTTCCCCAAGACTATCAATTTTGACATGCAATGGAGTAGTCAATTGACGTTGATCCACATATGGTGGACTTGATCGATTCCCCATTGCCATAAGTGAGACGTTTGGTTCAATAAAATCATATACATTTTCTCCAGTGCGCTCAATATGATAAGCAAATACATAAAGAGTATTCGACAATTCTTGATTTACGAAACCATCCCCCAACCAAAAAAAATCATCCTCGGAAGCATGCTGATTACTTGGAACAAAAAGGGCACTTGGCTGACCAGTTGAACTGCGATAAATGAAAAAATCAAGGCTATCCGCTATGGGTTGATTTCCTTTCAAATAAGCGACTGAATTATTTACCATTACTGAACTTTGATCAGGTTTATTTTCAACAACTTTACCAATATAGGTGTCACTAAAGAATATTAAGGTAGAATCATTTCCCAAATTACCCTGCCGATCTCTACCTGTAAGAGGAATGGTGAAAATTCCATCTGCACCAAACCAACCATCCTTTCTATAAAATAATTGGGTCCATTCAGGTGCCGATTCGACGGAGTAGGAAATATTCAAATCCGTTTTGACTATTTCCTTTGACCGCGGACCACAAGCGCTCAATAATCCTACTATAAATAATAATCCTATTCCATTTTTTGGAACTGAAATAGCTATAATCCTCATAATTTTAATAAAAAATTCTCATCAAATAGGTTCATTTATTGCCAATTTTCGACCTTGATGAACTTTGGGCGATATAAATCCGCATTGTCAAAAAGAGACCAAAAATCAAAACTATTAATATTATAAGAGATAATTAATTCATCATTGGTTGATAATTCTGGATGCACGAATGCATTATAAGTAAATATATCACCATCTGTCTCAGGTGTACAGTATACTATTTTTTTACTGTGCCAAGGACCCATTGGGAAATCAGATTCAAATAACTGTATCTCCTTGCCAAATATAATCTGGTGAGTTAATAGGTAATATTTATCGTTCTTTTTAAAAACACTGAATTGATCCGAAACCCCATCATGTATTCGATACATTGAAGGTTCTGAAACCCATTCTGACCCGTTATAAAATTCCCAAACTGCACGTAAATCACCACCAGGAGCACGAGCAACATGGGCATATTTATTATAACCAAAGGTAGTTATTCCGTAGATATAGGTGTAGTCTGTATCTTCCATCAAGGTCGACCCATAAGAAATTTCAGGCGAGGATATTTTCATGGTAAGCGATTTAAGTGTTAAATCAGGTAAAGAAAAAATAGCCAAGTCTACTTGCTTATAGGCAAATCCCCACATGCCTTCTCCCACACGTTGCATATGAGCCAGTAACATATGTAATTCCCCATTATAGATCGTAGCATCAAAAGGCCAATACCAATCATCTGTTTCATTGGGTACAATTAACGCCTTAGGATTAGCCCTAGTACCTCCGAAAAGGGTGATGAATTCATTTTCACCTGTTAAAACAAAAGTATTATTGATCATTTTTGTTTGATTCCTAGTCCGGTCTTCATTTACTGTACCGATAAATGTGTCCCCAAACATCCACAGCACATGCCCATCAGGTAAAGGCACGGAATAAGTAGCATCGGCACCTGTCCATCCATTTTCATAACGTGTAAAGATTTGATCCCATTTACAATTTTTTGAGGTTTTCACATCCTCCCAACATGTACTGGACACAAGAATGTCGGTGCAAGACACGGATTCAAGAATTAATTCGTCTCGAATAATTGTAGACATCGTTCCTACCTCTAGGATGTCTTCAAGTTCATTTATGACATCCTCTTGATTCGAAATGTTGACCGAATCCGAATCATAAATACCCGTATCTATTAACTTTTTATCTTGTGAAATGGTAAAAATCGGTGGCTCATCTTCACATGACATTAAGAGAAAAGCAAAAATAAAAATAATGATATCTTTCAAAATCGAGCATCTTTAGAGTGATACCTATTGCCCTCTGTGATACCCTTCCAATTATCTGTTTGGAAAGGAGCTAATGGCCACCCCTCTTTATTAAAAAGATTTAAAGTCCCAGGATTTGACGACCATGCATACCTAATAGCTACGGGCTTCTCTACTTCCTCACAAAATACCTCTATCTCGCCATTTGAAATAGTAGCCTTAGCCCAATAAAATTTTTGATCCGCACCGGCAATAGCAAATCCACGAATGTAACCATATTTGTCTCTAACCACTAGATCTTCCACTGCCTGATCGATACTCACAAATATACGATGGTCCTCAACGCGATGACTTTTATAAATAGGTGATAAGATAAAGTGTCTACCATAGGCGATATTCAAAGCAACTATTGCTGATCTTCGCCCAACTTCTACCTTATTCTTGGGATGAATGTCGTCAGCATCTCCGATGTCAATGGTGACCACTCTTCCTACATGCAACAACTTCAATGCCTGGTCCTGCGCCATTCGCATTTCGGACCAAGATTGATCAACGGGTTCGGAAGCTTCTCTCAAATAGTTGGGCAGTTGTACATATAAAAAAGGCAACTCAACATCTCCAAAATGACTTCTCCAATCGAAAATCATTTCAGGGAAAAGAGATTGATATTCATGGGCCCGATCCACATTACTTTCCCCTTGATACCAAAATATCCCTTTTATTTTAAGCTTGGTAAGTGGGGCAATATTGCCATTGTATAGAACCCCTGGGGATGAAAAAGGGCTCGCATTGACTGTCAACGGAGCTTTAAAGTTATCGACATCAATAGCCGTACCCTTTTTGTACTTCCAGTCTCCCCAAATTATTGGATTACCCCAAAAAGCGCTGGTAGAAAAGCCCCCATTTCCACCTATATCAAAAACTCTGACTGCGATCACATTTTCCTTTGGCTGTAATAGATTGGTTTCCACACTATAATTTCGAAAATTATGGCGCCCATACGTTTCTCCTATTTTTTTACCATTAACCCATACCACGTCATAATCATCTATTTGATTCAATTGGATGCTGAATCGTGGGCGATCATATCCTTCAGGAAGATCAAAAGTCTTTCGAAACCAGACAGCACCGTCATGATCTACTAAAGTGGTATCTAATTCTTCCCAAAATCCTGAAACTTTCATCTCCAGCCAATCACTGTCATCCAATTTTTTTGCAAACCACTTTAGGTCGAGCCCTATGTCCTTCAAATAATGTTTTTTGGACCATTTTTCTTTGCCCTTTTCAAAATCAATCCTGAGCTTCTCAAATGATTTGTTATTAGATACAATTGTATTCACCTCCTCTTTAAATTGAGGAAACTTTACCAATGCATCATTCGACATCCATGCCTCAATCGAACTCGATCCTAAACTGACATTAATTAAGCCTATCGGAACGTCTATTTCAGACGATAGATTTTTTCCAAAATAATAGCTTACAGCAGAAAAATTACCCATAGTCTCCGCATCTAATAATTGCCATGTTCCTCCCTTGAGGTCTTCTTGAGGTAAATAATCCATATCAATAGATACTTTAAATAACCTTATGTTGGTCTTCAAAAAAGTTGTGTCAGTCTCTTGATAGTGAAACTGATCATTAGTCCACTCCATATTTGATTGTCCGGAGCAAATCCATAGATCCCCAATTAAAATATTCTCAAAAATTAACTCACTTTCTCTGCCTTTTACTATCAAAACATAGGGTCCACCCGCTGACATTGGAGCCAAATCAAGTGTCCATTTTCCATTTTTACCTACCTTAACTTGCTCCATCAATGGACCTAAATGGATCGATATTAACTCCAAAGGATCACCCCAACCCCATAGGGTTATGGGCTGATCTCTTTGTAATACCATATGATTACTGAAAATTTTAGGCATCGAGACCCCACATGTGCCAGTAGTCGATAAAAGCACCCATAGAAATACCAAAATGACTGATGGTTTCACCATTTATATAAGGGATTAATTTTAAATATATTCAAATTACCGTTATTAGAAGCAGCAAGAAAGTAGGGTAGCTCTCCAACCATCACTTTTTTTATGGTTCTAACTTCCCCTGAAAGAAAATTTTCCAATAAATGAGTGGACATAGTTTTAAAATCACCTCTTCCAGTCCCCAAAGCTAAAATTCCTTTAGACGCATTCAAATCACCTATAGCTACATTCATGCCTGAATTATTGCCGGCCGCCATCAGATCTAAATAACCGTCATCATCAAAATCAAAAACAAGCAGGGCCTCGACGCTTGACCATTGAAATGCTTTGGGAAGAGGCTTGGTTATGAAATTACCTGAGCCTTTATTTTCAAAATAACTCGAGTTTAAGGTTTGAATTTGCGTTTGATATAGGATTTTGTCCTGTTCTAATTCCATCAAATCTCGGGTCGTGAAATGGGCGTAGGCCTGATAAGAAGGACAAGCAGTTTGTAGATTTTTCAATGCTTTTATCATAATCGACCTACCGTAAAGGGGGAAACTCTCGAACTTGCCCTCCCCTAATGCGAAAAAAGCAGTCGGAATACCGAGACAATGAGCATCACTTCCCATACAATAGCCTAGAAGATCCATAGGATACGCTTGCGAAACATTCAATCCTGTATTTAACCCCAAGTTCCCTACAACTAAGTCAATATCCCCATCATTATCAAAATCGCCCGTAGCCAAACTTCTCCAAATACCACTTGATCCCGTTATACTCCTTTTCTTAAATCCCTTACCCAGGTTATTATACAGAATCGTGACTTCCATCCATTCCCCTACCACTACTATATCAGGCCAATCATCATGGTTCATATCTACTACTTCCACATCGGTCACCATGCCCAAAGATTTCAAGTCATCAAAATCAGGACCTACTACTGAACTAAAAATACCTTTATCATTACGATAAAGCCAACTATTTGTTGGCCTGCCGTAGGCTTTTACATCAGTTTGACCTGTTCTGAACAAATCAAGATCTCCATCCCGATCAAAATCAATGGTCAAAATTTTGGAGCCTGGATCTTTAGTTTGTTCGATGCGATCCGTGGAACTTGTGAAAGTTCCGTTATCATTAATTAAGAGTTCATCTTGATAAGCTCCTTCTCTATTCATATTCTCGATCCCACCAGAGAGGACATAAAGATCCTCATCTCCATCATTATCGCAATCAAAAAAAATAGCATCTGTTTCTTCTACAAAAGCCCTTGCTCTGACGCTTTCATCATTTCTTCCAAAAAAATCAAAAAAATTACCGTTGAATCCTTGTGACCCGGTCATATAAAACAGTATACGACCAAAATCATCTCTACTAGACATGGCTAGCCCAGGTCCCGTATTGGAATATTTCCAAGGAAGCAAAGGATAGCTATCAAAATCATTGTAATCTAATTCTTGATGTGCTACCATGATGGATTGAGCTTCTACAAAAAGAAGATCTTCCTCCTCTAAGTCTCTTTTTCTAGGCATACTTTCATCATGCCTGATCTCATAGCTCCTCCCCGATTGCAACCCATACTGCCATGAGGTGGTGTTATCATACCAATCCACCCGCAAGGAATCTGCAAGCTTACCCTCACCCAACCCAATGATCATGGTTTCTCCTACTGTTGACATGTAACCTCTACTGAGGTAATATTCAAATTTCTGGACTTGTGTATCAACGTAAGCAGTAATTACACTCCCTATCCCTCTATGATTGTATTTGGGACCTTTCAATTTTATACTGATTGAATTTCCGGAAATACGATTTTCAAAAATACTTGCTTTTGCATTGGAATTATTGGTCACCAAATCAAGATCTCCATCCAAATCGAGGTCTCCATAGGCAGCACCCGAAGAAACTCCTACAAAAGTCTCTATTCCAGATTCTTGAAAAGTTGAATCCTTCTGATTCCAAAAAATCAGATTATTAACCTCCACCGCTGATAGCTCCTTCATTAGGGCGAGATAAAGACTGTCAATCTTTTTTTGCGAGCTGAAGGTTATTCGATTTTTTCGATAGGCTATAAAATCTTGATTGGTAATATCCTTCAAGTAGCCATTGCTAATAAAAACATCCTTAAAACCATCCAAATTCAAATCGACAAACAATGGGGCCCAACTCCAATCCGTACTGCTTATTCCAGCAAATTGCCCCAGTTCACTAAAGGTGCTCCCGCGGTCGGCAGCTCCCTGATTGAGCTGTAACGTGTTTCTAGGATATTGTAATTCATAACCCATGGAAGCTGCAGCAGATTGCAAATAAGTATTCAAATTATTTGCCATCATCACCCTGGATTTTCTAGTTTTGGGCAACATATCGGCCACTAGAATATCTGGCAATTCGTTGTTGTTAAAATCTGCCACATCATTACCCATGCCATTAAAAGATTGATGCTTCAGGGCCTTATTAATTTCATTGACAAAGGTTCCATTTCGCTGATTCATATAGAGAATATCATTGGATATAAAATCATTAGAAATGTACAAATCTGGCCATCCATCAAGATTAAAATCGGAAACACCAACGCCTAATCCAAAACCCTCTACTTCAATTCCCGCCTGTGTTGAGACATCAACATATACTGGATGATCCAAAGAATCTATCCATTCACATCTTAACAATCGATCTGTATTGGCAGCGCTACCATCTAGTTTTCTTGGAATAGGGTCATTTACGTCATTAAATTGATTGGTATGATTCAATAAATACACATCCAAATCACCATCCAAGTCATAATCCAATACAGCCGCATGGGTAGAATAATCCTCAAAATCAAGACCATATAGAGCTGCCGATTCGGTAAAAGTCATATCCTTATTATTTATATAGAGCAGATTCTTTCGCATTTCAGCATTTTTTTCTCCTGCGACAGATAGATATAGATCCAACCATCCATCTTGATTAAAATCTTCAACTAATGCTCCCGTACACCATGAACTCGTGCTTAACCCTGCCTCTTTGGTCACGTCTTGAAACTTAAAATTTCCCGTATTTTGATAAAGTACATTTGACACTCTGTTACCCGTAAAAAACAAATCTTCGAGACCATCGTTATTAAAGTCACCCAAGGCC
>MDTB01100163.1_pt1 | contig 14188 bp, 13 predicted proteins | sample 811161 | NCBI WGS metagenome assembly MDTB01 (sample SAMN05326650, study PRJNA326480) | marine metagenome | isolation source: seawater | place: Mediterranean Sea | collected 2009
GCACTTAGCTATGAGATCATCATATAGTCTATCTATGACGCTTTGCTTATAAGCAGAATCCTTTTCAAGTTCTTCAACTCTTTTTTCTAAATCGGTAGTTTCCGAGGTACAACTTGATAGAACAATCAATGAAAGCAGGACTCCTAGAAAGCTTCTCATTCTTGTTCCTCACAATGAATCTTAAAATACTTTTTAGGTAGTACATTCCTCTTTCTGTGTTGATGCCCTTTTATACCATTAGTAACCTTGGTCTCTTTATTGAGGACTAGATCTGTTGGGTTATGTAGTTTCATTTTGGTTTATTTGAAAGTCGTCATGAACTTTTCTTCTATATCTCTCTATCCTTCTATACTCTTGCTCATTTAGATAACGATAACGCCTGTTTAAGCGACCTAACTCTAAATACATAAATATCATGCTGATACGATGACGCGCTAAATCAGAAAGAATACTTATCTGAGATTCTTTAACCAATTCATCCTCTTTTCTTAAATTTCTAGGCCTCATTCCAGCATGAAACATTGCAAATAAGACCATCAAAGCTAGGAAAACAGCTGCCATTGATAATATCCAAACTTGCTTTTGCCAAAGTGCCATAGCTTCCCATAAAGGATCTGTCATAAATCCTACTAATCCAAATATAGCTACTAGTGAAATCGCAAATGTAACTTTCATATTTTCACCATCCCGTTAATGAAAAGTTTTATCGGGTTCATCGTAATCTCTCTGAAGCCCTTCCATTTCATTATCTAATTCTCTTTTTTGTTTATTTAATATTGCCATGAATTCACCATTTAGAACTAACATTTCTTCGCAGAGCTTGTATTGCTCAAGAATCAACTCCTCTAAAGATGGTAGATGCCTCATTCGGTACTTCAGATAGACCAATGACCCAAACAGAATAACCATGCATCCTAAGAGTAAATGCATGATTTCATTAAAAAGCACTATTCCTCCTCCTCTTCTTCATCACCTGCATAATGATATTTAAACATCTCATCAAAGGATTGCATGTAACTATCATGGAATTCATCTCCAGTTACGTTAACTATTTGCCAAAGATCTAGGGCTTCTTTTAAAGATTTGTATTCTCTTAAATTGATGAGATTGAATAGTTTTCTTCTGTATCTTAATTTAGCTATTACATACAAAAGTTGTGCAGAGATATATTCTTTGCAAATTTGAAAATTCTCATAATAAAGCCAATTGATCCGCTGTTCATGAGTATCGGTCATATGAACAGTCATCGGATACCTTAGAGGACTATCTTGATAATCTCTTCTATTTTTAGAAGGATCCTTTGTTAAAGTTTTGTTTTTAACAATCTTCACAGTAAATCAATCTGTTAGGGTTTGGCTGTAAATATAATTTCTCCATGCTCATATAGAATTTCTTTCTTGTCATCACCATGGCGGTAGATTCTCCATTTACCATGCTTTTTTCCTTTTAAATACATACCCGCATCTACTCTAGGAGGAATACGCCCATCTACCCATACAAATAAGATTAACCATTTGCCGTCCTTGATACCATTCTTAAAGAAACCTCTCGAATGATAGTAGGCATTATTATTTGCAATGGTACCCATGGATTCATATTCTCCATGCCACTTTCCTTTTAATTTAAAACCTCTCTCCCAGCCACTGTCGTGTAATAAGTTTTTATATCCAGTTACATGATCTTGTAAGTTGATAACCTTCTGTTGTTGCATCTGCTAATTTGTTTGATGCGGAATACCTACACAAAACAAACCTTCAACTTTTATATCTTCAGTATCGCTCAGATCTAATTTCACCGAATCTCTAGTTAACAAATAAGTCCCTAAAGGCAAACCTATTGCTGTAATTAGAAACATAATAAATAAAGATATAGAGATATCTCGATGAGCAAAAACGAGGATTAAAGTGTTGAATAACGAAATGAATAAAATAAATATTCCTATAATTTTCATTGTTTTACAGGCGGTAGATTAGGATCTATGAAAGTTGAAAAGAAATCAGGATGTTCTCCTGAGCTCTCTTGTAGCTTCTTTCTCTCAGTAATCTCGCTGTTTAGTGCTTCATCTAGGTATATTTGAGCTTCTTGTCGTGCAACTTCTATGTCTTGTTGGCAGTTAAAAAACCTATTAAGACCCATATACATGACTGTCCTATAAATTTCTACAGGATCTAGACCTATGTCTAGCAGATACTCCATTAAGCAATGAGTACTGAGCATGATTCTTTGAATATCATCCTCTATCTCCGTTTCATCAGGGAAAGAGATTTTTATTCTAGTTTCTTCTTTTATGTCTTTTATTTGCATGACACAACCTTAACGTATCCTTACGTCAGATTATGTCGCATAAATCAACTGAAATGTTTAGCGTGAAAATCTTGTATATCTGGGTCTACAAGTGCATCTGAGACTTTTAATTCTTGAACTAAATTCAAAGAATCAAGTGTTTTACATCGGCTTAATGCAACATAAGCCTGACCTGTAGCAAATGCTCCATCCCCTAAATCAACAGAGGCACTTTCAAGCGTCAAGCCTTGAGCCTTATGAATAGTCACAGCCCAGCCAAGTTTTATTGGAAATTGTTTGAAAGAAGATACCACCTCTTCTAATACTTCATCTATGTCTTCGTTATAAGTGAATTTAACCTTTTTCCATTCCTCTCTTTCAACTTTATAAGTTTTACCATCAACTTTCACTTTGATGCATTTTTTATTCTTATCAAGACATTCAGTTACCGTTCCAATGGTGCCATTAACCCACCTCCCTTCACTGTCATTTTTTATAAACATAACCTTAGCATCTTTTTTAATTTTTAATTCTCGAGGAGCGGGTAAATCATTCTCTTTTAATTCTCCTTTTTCTTTAGAGGATATAGTTTCTTCTTCGTTGTCATTATGCGAAAGCTTGTGCAGGTTGATATCTTCTGCTTTATTCTTTCTTGAAGTTAAGGTCATAAAGGGTTCAACTTCTAAAGTTGGATCATAGCAATGTTTATTAATTCTATTTACGGTATCTTCTAGATTGATTCCTAATCTTACGTTATTTAATAATTCATAAAAAACATCATCCTCTTCTTGTCTGAAAGATTTTGTTAGTTCAAAAAATATCGGATTTTTTATGTCTTTAAAGCTAAGTGCATCAAAAAAATAAACAGAATTATATTTAGAATAAATCGTATTCTCTTCATGACTTTTCACTACAGGTGGTAATTGAAAAAGATCACCGCACGCTAATACATTTACACCCCCGAAAGGCTCAGAACTATTTCTATAAATTTGAAGTGATTGAGATATGGCATCCAACATGGGTGCTCTCACCATGGATATTTCATCAATGATCAAAAGCTCTAGATTTTTAAGTAGTTTTCCAAATCTAGGATCTTTGGATTTTGTTATTTCGGGAATAGTGTCAAAGCCTATCCTGAAGGCAGAATTAATAGTATTTCCTCCTATATTAAGAGCAGCTACACCTGTTGGGGCAACAATCATTTTTTTTAAATCAAGCTGATTTCTAATATGCTCCAACATGGTAGACTTTCCTGTCCCGGCAGCACCTGTTAGAAAAATAAAACTTTGATTTTCTTCTTCAAGTAAAGAAAGAATGGTGTCTTCTATGTGGTCAAAATCATTCTTACCCATCTAATTTAAAATTATTTCCTCAATTATTCCTGAAATTTGATATGAAAGAAATGGAGGAACTGCGTTTCCAACTTGTGCATACTGTTGTGTTCTATTCCCTGAGAAAAAATAATTATCAGGAAAAGTTTGAATTCTTGCCGCCTCTCTAACGGTCAGACTTCTGCATTGCAAAGGATCAGGATGAATAAATGCGTGCCCATCTTTCGATATATGGCTTGTTATAGTTGCAGAAGGCTTGTCATTAATCAGTGTTCTAAATCTATCTTGATAACCGGTTAATCTGCTCTTATGTCTTGGCAGGAGATGCTGAGGATAATCTTTTAGTAAAGGCGCCTTATTGTTCAATTTAGAAAAAATAACATTAAATAAATAACGCTTAAGATCGCTATTCATATGCGATCTAGTTTGGCAATTAAGATGATATTGAAATGAACTGTCTACTATCCACTGAGACATGGTGGAGTGATAACTTTTTCCAATATCAGAACGATTTTTTCTTAAGATATCTCTTCCCCTTCCTTCTCGAAAATCAAATTTTAAAATTTTTTCTCTAAATTCATTAAATTTGATTTTTTGTTTCAGACTAAGGGAATTTAATTCCTTAGAAGACCATCTTGTAAAGGAGTGCTTCCAAATATCTTCTAAATCATCAGTTTTTTCTCCATTTAATTTAGATATACCGCTTCGAAGTTTAGGAAGATCTTTTAAAACATCTTTTACAAAAATTGGTCTAGTTTTCTTAAGTAATGGAATTTTGTTGACATTTAAGTCTTCCCTGATTCCCATTACAATAACTCTCTTCCTAGCTTGAGGGATGCCAAAATCTTGACAGTTAATACTAAAGTCTTTGTTTTGTAAGATTAGCTCTTTTTGACCACAAAGAGGAAAAAGTTTGTAAAAGGAATTGGGAGTATTTCTGTCTTGGTCTGGATTCTCAAGATCTTTAAGGATTTTGCTAAAAATCAATTCATCTTCAATCCTGGCACTTAAGATGCCAGGTACATTTTCCATAGCAAATATTTTAGGTTTTAATTCAATCACAAGATCTAAATATTTTTTGTACAAAAAATTTCTCTCATCTTCAAGCGGGTTATATTCTCCAGACTTAGCCATTTGACTTCTTCTTGATCTACCAGCCAAAGAATAAGCTTGACAGGGGGGTCCGCCAATAAGAATTATCCCATCATTTTTTTTCTCGTCCCATCCTTGATTTTTGAGCCTCTTTCTAATTTCTTTTGAGGTTTGCTTTGAATCTAGAGTACCAAGCTCATGATTCCATATGCAATCATCTAAGATTTTTTTTAATTCTTTATGCTTTGGCAAATCTAAAATTTCATCTAGATTAGATTGATTCATTAGAAATTGTAGATATTCAGAATTGACTTCTTTTTTATTTTTTATTAGGTGAAAAATTTTTCTAAGTTTGAGTGTTCTGCAAGATATTGGATCTTTTTCAATGGCAACAAAAGGACCAAAAGTTTTCTCTCTTTGGATAAACCCCTCACTCAATCCACCTGGACCAGCAAAGACATCGATGACGGCGTATTTTTTACCTTGAGACACGTTTTGAGTTATCTTTCTTCTAAAGGAACAAAATATGCAAGGTCTTCAAAGCCAACTGCCCTAGTTCCAAGAAGAGCCCTATCAAGGCCTGCATTAGAAAATTCACATGAAGGTTCTGGTAAAATACAACAAGAATAACAAGCTGAGTTATTGCATGAATCAGGTCCAGTATCTTTTCCTACTGCACAAACAGGATCATGCGAACACCAAGAACTTTTTGTTAATGCTCTGTTCAGAAGTTTTGAAAAAATATTAGGCCTTCCTTGAGTCACTAATCCGCCCATTGAGCCTTCTGAATCTCCTGATGCTGTATAAATCAAAACCCCTGACATTGGACTATCAGAATCATCAGATATATATAGTCTCTCACGTAAAGATGAACTGCCGTAACCAGAGGAATAAGTTAATTCATTTATGAGACAGTGGGCAAAAGTGTGTAACAGAATATGACGAGGTGATGCCAGTTCCGGAGACTGACTGAAGAGAATACTGGAATTTATATTCTTTCGTAGATTCTCGACTCTATCTAAAACTTTATTATTTACTTCCCATTTTTTTAAGACATCTTCATTAAATCTTATAAAGATGCCTTCTCCTGTAGATTGCCTTGCAGGAAGCCATTTTATTTTACCTTTATTTTTTTCTATCATTATGTCAGCTTTAAAATCTTCTAATCTGGAAGGATTTAATCTAGTAAAACCTTCCAGAGCTGTGGTTTCTATTAGTTTCTTGATCAGCGAAATATGGTCTATTCCTTCCATCAGGGCGGCATGGTACTCATCAATGTCATATTCTCTTATATCAACTGTTTCAATAACTAAATTTTGATGAGAGGTAGCCTTTTGCAGAATTTCATACTCCTCTCTACGAAATGCAATTTCTCTCATTTCTCTATTTGATGGAATCTCAGAAACTTTAGGAGTTTCATTCCGGAGAATCAAAGATATTGATTCCATAATTATAGGTATATCATCTTTTCCAGCATTTACTAATATGTCGGATATTCCCTCTGCTGCTTCTCTTAATTTTTCTTTGAAGGTATTTTTATTATTCTCAGTGTTATCTCTGCTGTAAATTTCATAAAAAGCTCTTGGTAATTCAATTCTCAATCTCAAATTGGAATTATTTTCTATTTCATCACAAATTGATTGTATGAGCACATCATTAGATTTGGGCAAGCTTAAGGATGATCTAGTTAATCCAAAATAAACATTGCCGGCTCCTCTCAATGCAGCAATCGGAGGTGAATCACATTCACATCCTATTGAATCTCCAAGCCAAGGCTTGATTCCCTTGCACTTAAAATTAATATTTGAAATTAAGCTTTGTAAGGATGAGCTTTGTACAATCCCTTGTTCATTTAATTGAGCGTTAAATATATTTGAAGATAGATTTTCACTTGCATTACACTTTTTACAAGAAATTGATATATTATCTATGCCTGCACCTCGTCCTGCCCTGTAATAGAGATCTCCATCACAAGTTTGATCACCCGATTTATGTACCCACTCTCTCCAAGGAAAGTCTTGTATATGACCTTTTTGGCATATAGCTATAAATCTTACTTGATTCAGTTTATGAGGTTTGCCTGCTTGATCACAGTCTCTGCATTTAGCATACTGAGCCTGTTCTAAGGCCTTTTTTTGAAGTAATTTACAGTTTGAACAGATATGAAATTGTGGAAACCTCAGAGCAGGAACAGTCAAATTAGTGTTTGTATCACTTGATTTATTGAAGTTTGTTCTAAAATCAGGGGGTAGTCTAAATTCATTTACACCCAATTCAGCTTCAAGCCTCCAGTCTCTTACTATAAATTCCGTCTTATCTACATTTTGGTTATCAAACCAGTGATCAATACCTCCTATCATCATCGATACACCACTTTTAGATACAAACAAGTTTCCTGGCCCAAATGGCATTATGAGCTGACCTCTTCTTATGGGATTATTATTCCAATTCATTCTTAATCCTCATTATCAGTCATGTAGTTATCTGATATTTTAAGTTTACAATCCGCATCAACACTTCGCATATTCATCATAGTTGGCCATACATTTTGATCTTCAGAAGACATTTCATCAGTTCCCGCCCTAACCATCAGAGGGAATTGTTCTTTATTGGGTTGAAACTCCCAATCTTGTTTTTGCCATTTTTTCCATTGCGATATTCTTCTATTTATTATCTTTTTAAAATTTATCATTAAATCAGGATCGTTATATTCTTGATTTTTATGAATGAAAAGAGCTCTATTCTCCATAAGCTTATAAAATTCATTCAACAACTCCTCTGGAAACGGATCTGGTGACTTTTTCATAGATTCTGTTCCACGAATTCTTACATATGCAATCATTGCAGCATGCAGTGCCTTTTCAAGGGCAGGAGTTGAAAATGGAGTTACGCTAGTTGGTTCAACTTGTGAGTATAGCGTTTCATGATATGTTCTAAATTTTTCATAATGTGATCTATCTCTGGGTTTAAAGGGGCTATAAATCGTTACAACTAGTCCGGGTCTATCCTTATTTCTACCCACTCTTCCTGTTGCTTGAATATAAGTTGATGTTGTTTTGGGTTGTCCCACTACACACATAAGAGATAACCTAGGAATATCAACGCCTACTTCTAGAATATTTGTTGCCAAGCAAACGTCCACAGGATCCTCTGAAGTGCTTCTCAAGAGTTTTTCAAGGGCTATGGGCAACTCATCATTGGAAAGCTCACCTGTCAGTCTTTCCCTTTTATTAGGGTATCTAACATTTAGATTAGGATTTCTTTCGCTGTAGGCGCCTAAATAATCTGGTATGTCAGTTTGAAAAAGTGTTTCAGCTCCACCAAGCTCTCTTATACTGTTAAAAAATAGCATAAGAGTATACCAAGGATCCTTCTCTTCCAAAGATGGTAGATCTACTGGTGATTGCAATAAAGTTGTGAAGACTCTAGTCTGAGCAACTAATGGGGAACCAATTGAGGGAGTGAGGACTCCAACGAACAACTTCCCTGAACCTACTTCCGATATTTCTTTGCCAAAAAAAGAGTCTGATGAATTCAAGCCGGGTGGCGGAAATAAAGTACTTCTCGTTCTTCCGTACAAAGATAAAATTTGTTCCTCATATTTTCTAATAGTTGCTGTAGAGCATATAATTTTTGGTTTTATGGGATGTTCCTTATCAGAGTAGTTTGTACAAAAATCCTCTATCACTCCTTCCCAAACTCCAGCTATGGAACCCAAAGGTCCAGATATCAAATGGAGTTCATCTTGAATGATCAGACTAGGAGGTTTTGAGATTTGCTTACCATCGCTATCTCTTCCAAAAACTGGAAAATTTTTACTTCCGGAATCAAATGCAAGCAATGCTAACTTATCAATTGTACCTATAATCATTGATGGTGTTTCTTTCTGAATAGAGATGTCATCTACGAAAAGAGGTAATCCCTTTCTAAGATTAAAATCACATCTTGAATCGGGACAAAAAAAAGTAACCTTTACATCGTTGCTTGTACCTTCTTTTTCATAGCCTAATGGAGGCATATTCTTAGGTCTATTCTTTGATCTTGGGATACCCATTTCTGCTCCACACCAAGGGCATTGATTAATTACAAATTTATTTTTGGGATTTTGAGCATCATTTAATTCCCTCCAGGAAGTCACTATTTGGTTTGTTGTATTTGGACTAGAACCTCCACCTATCCAGAGACCTAGAGTAATTCTGTCTTGCCCTAAAATTAACTCATTCTTTTCTCGTAATAAATCTAAAGCACATATCAGTGAAGATGCACGCTGATATTGTTGAGTGGTAAGTAATCTTAATGTATATCTCATTAATACCTCTGTACCAATATCTAGAGGATCTTTATAACGTCTCCACAATATAGAAAATGCTGCCAAACCAAAATAAGCCTCTGTCTTACCGCCCCCAGTTGGGAACCAAATCAATTCAACATTCTCTCTAGCTTTTTGATTCTCCGGTTCCACGATAGACTTTAAATTCATCAATATAAAAGCAATCTGGAAAGCTCTCCACTTGCCCTTATTAGAAGTTTTTGGGTACTCACCCCAATCAATTTCTTGAGACTTTTTATTTAAGAATGTTGCAACTCTAAGGTCATTGGGTCTAATCTGTTGATTAAACATGGCTTCATTCATCCATTTAAAAACCTTTTCTACATCCTTATCTTCATTGATAAGTTTCAATCCATCTTTTATCCTTAAGCAAGATTCCATGCATTCAGAAATCATACTTTTTTGAATATCAGTTCCTGTAATTTCAGTTTCTTGTAAGGCTATCCAAGATTCATACTCTTCGACTATTTCCTCTATCTGTCTGAGGCCAAGCGACCATTCTTCTGGTTCATTACTTGAAAGAAGTCTCATAGATGGTTCCAAAAACTCACCTTTTTTATTTTTAATATCAGGTGAAGTAAAAGGCATCTCATAAACAGGCAAAAAACTTGCAACTACTTTAGAGGGGCAATTATTGTCTGGTTCTTGGGTCCAATCTGCAGATACACCATGCCCAATTGCGTAAACTCTTTTATTATTATAGATTTGATGAAGCATTTGACCATCTTTGTCATCCGGATCTAAAGTCTCTGGATCAGGATAAGGTAAGATGACTGACTTGCCACTCTGGTCTTTTACAGAAACCTCAAAGTAGGTTTGAAAAAGGCTATCAGTATTTCGATTGTTTCCTTGGTTGTTATTTAATAAAACAACAGTGATTATGCATTCTTCGGACTTATCTTTAGAGTTTAAAACCTTCTTCTTATAGATTTTGGCTTCAAGTTTAAAATCTTCATGAGATGTGTCTATTGGAGTGAGTTCGTAATTAGATTTATTTACATCGTACATAACCTCAAAATCTGCTGTAAATGAATCTCTTGCCCACCAAACTGGATGACTTGATTTAGGTTCACCATTTTTTTCCCAAATAATTTCAATATTATTAAGAGGTTTATACAACCCACCTGCAGCTTTTATTTCAATAGTTTGCACATTCTTATCATCGATACATAAACTAAGTCCAGCCGAACTTTGAAGCATTTGATTAGAAGTTGTCATTTCATAATCCATATCAGCTTCTTCTTTATCTGTTTCCAGATCAGCAGTAAGGTCTTCAACTTTGTCGGCATCTTCGACATTCTCTTCTAGCATGCCATCTTAAAAGATATCCCCTTCAGTTGAAGAGTCTTCGTAATTGGATAAGTCCTCTTCTATCATTACGTCGTTTATGTTTGGAGGAAATAGAATACCAACAGAATAACGTAAGGATGGAGAATCCCTGCCCGAAAGAATCTCTTCTCCATTTTTCTTTTGCTTATAAACATGTTCTCTAACTTGCTCCCAACCCTTTTGAAAGACAATTTTTTCATTAATATCAAGAGGTATAGGTTCCGACCTGGTAGAAGCTGAAGTTGCAAATTTCTCTTTATGAAATTTACTTGGCCCAAATAACTCAGATATAAGATCAGAGAGAACATGAGAATTTCTATTTTTTTTATGATCTATCATCTTATATCTCACTAATTGCTTCACGAGTCCCATGAATTATTAACTTGTCTGTCGCTCTTGTTATACCTATATAAAAGAGGGGCCCTAATGCTGTTAAGTTTGTTATATCCATTAGAATTACCACAGGAGATTCTAGGCCTTTAAACGAAGATATTGTTGAAAACCTGACAAGATTTTCTACAGCTCCACTACTAGGATTTAAGTCATTGTAATCCCTTAAAATTATCCCTCGATCAGAAAGGTGCTTTGATAGTTGTCTATTCATCTTGTATTGAGACAATAAAACTATCTCGCTTGGCTCATAATTTTCTTCAAAAAGTGATTTCAATTTTTCTTCTATTAGATCGAATCTGTTTTCTTCGTCAAAAATAACATACTGCACCTCTCCTCTCTCATGTCTTAAAAATTCATCATATACTCTATCAATCCTTCCAGATTGTTGAGCAAAAGTACCTATATCAATTGGATTTCTTGAATTTTTTCCAAGGTCCCACTGAATATATCTATTCTCAGAGCAATAACTTTTGAGATTCCTAAAAACCTCTTCACTGGATGAGGGGCTGTATATTAACTGTTCATTGAAGTCACCAAAAAAAGACCATTTGCCTTCAGATAAACCCCCTCGAAGGATCTTATTCAATGCAGATAACTTGAAAGGTTTTGAAAGAATATCTTGAGCTTCATCAAGAACTAAATAATCATAATATTCTTCAAGATGGTTCTTTCTTGTGATATCAGAAAATTGCATAGGGAGAATTTTATCCCAATAATTTTCTTTATTAGGATCTACGGTTTCTTTTACATATCCTTTGAAAAATCTATCAATACTTTCAACAGTAATATTTGAGGAATTGAGACTAGGCCAAAATTTTATTTCATCAATTAAGTTTCTATTAAATGCAAGGAATAATACTTTGCCTTCACTGGATTCTCTTTCAGCAATCTTTGATGCCATAAGAGTTTTACCTGTACCTGCTAGACCCTCTACCAATAATCTAGGTGTTTGGGACAATAAATCCAATATCTTGTATTGTTCTTCAGTAGCTAGAGATAATGAGGTTTTTCTATCTCCATCTCTAGCAGTCTTAGATATTGAAAAGACTGCCCTTCCCGAGAGTGTATCTGTAAGTTGTCTATATACAGATGTATTCTCATCATGTTGAGTAACCCAACTTGAGTTAGGTTGTCTATCGAGTTTTTCTCTTCCTTTGTCCATAACATTTTCTATAAACTTAAAAAATGCTTGATCTGATTCTGCATAACATTTTGCATCCATAAACTCCCAATTATTTACTTCTGGAGGCAATGAACCTTCTTGAAACTGGGCGCTAGTAAATATAACAGCGTGCCACCAAGGAACATTTAATCCAGGTTGACGTTTTTTTATATCATCACAAAGACCTGTTGAAGCCGAAATAATTTGCTTGAAAGGATCTTTGTCCCGTTTTTTTCTTTTCCCATAAAACCAAGATCTATTTTCATAAACAATTTCTTTATGGTCTTTTACCTCCAAACAAACAACGCCCTTCTTAGGTACGATAATCAAAAAGTCGATTTCACCCCACTTTTTAAATGGATGATTTGGTACATTATAGGAATGCATTACTGACCAATTTAAATCTTGCCCAAATCTTTCAATTTTATTAAAAATAGATATTTCACCTCCAGAGTTAGTACTTAAAGGCAGCTTAGATGGATATAAATGGGCCATTAGTTCTTTTTTATGATCTTTCTGGTCTGATTCAAGGGAATACGATGAAGTAATTCAGAAGAATTTACTAGATAAGCGTTGATTTCAGCGCCTTCAAATTCATCAAGACTAAAAGATGTCAGGCCCTTTTCTTTTATATTGAGTAAATCTTTAGACTGAATAGATCTTGTTATCTTTTTACTCAATTCTCTTCCAGATTTCTGATGTTCCTTCCTCCATGCTAGTAAAGTTTTAAGGTAGCCAATAAAATCTCCTTCCAATCGAATATATTTTATCAATGTGTGAAAATCCTTTCGATTTCCAGGACCTCCGGATTCTGAGCTAGACCAATTTCTTATATTATGGGTACTGGCAAGATCTAGCCCCAGCGAAATTAACTCAGTCGATACAACCCTTATCCCTTTTTCATCAATGAATTCATTAAGTCTTTTTTTCCATTTGGCCATGCTTGATTTAATTTCTAAATATCTTGAACCAAGACGTTTTAAGGACAATTCAGATGTATAGTTTCCTTCGCCTCCTTCAAATATTAGAAGCACATCTCCAGCAGATATTTTCTCTGGTTTATCTCTGCTTATATTGGCTTTTGAATTTCCATTAAGCTGCTCAGCAGCAGAATCTAATTCTTCTGACCCTATAAATTTTAGTAGATTTTCATCAGGAGCCAAGTAACTGCTTTGGTCGCTTAAATGGAAGATCACTGCTGAAATAAGTTCATCCTCCAGATCATTTTCTCCCCTCTTTTTGATACCTTGATTGATGAGATATTCTTCTGTTTCAGCTGCTTCAAGTGAAATCAGATTTTGTATTTCTTCATCTTCAGATAAAACTTTTTCATCTTCAATAGCGATATCTGTAACTAATGATGGTCCGTTGTAATGTTCAATAACTTTTACATCTGGTTGGTGGCATGTTTTAGAAACTTGAAATCCATTTTCTTCCGAGAGTAGACTTATATTTTTAAGATTATTATTTACATAGATGCTATTTGATATGACATTCATTTTCAAAAATTTTGGACTTAGCAGGACTCTTGAGTCTCTTATAGGAGTTAAATCAAATAGTGGCCCAAAGGAAAAGACGTCTTGAAAAATATAATTAGAATTCACCAACTCAGAATGAGTTAGTATTTTTAGATTGTTTTCAGGTCCTAATATTCTACCAATCTCTTTTTCTATAGAGTCTTTGAGATAAGATCTCTTGATTAGGATTGCGACTTTAGAGAAATCTTCACTAAGCGAACTCAAATTTATAAGATTCTTTTCAAGTATTTCTAGTAAAGGATTTTTTTCGTACTCTTGAAGCTTTACAAAAAATTCTAAATAGGTCAGTAATTCCTCATAAAGCTCTTTATGTGTATTTTGAAGAGAGGATACTAGCATTTTGTCCTCTAGGTTCTCTATTTCGAATAATGGGTGACTGTAGGATAAGGGAGAGTTATTTACTTTGCTGAATAAATTAGAAATTGGTTGAAAGGCGCTCTGTGCTTCATCATCTTCAGTATATTCCTCTTTCCTTCTTAGCCTGTAAAAAGATTTGTACTTTTTTGAAAGTTCCTCAAAAGCAATAGGATGAATCACAAGTTGCCAGTTTTCCGCAGCATAAAAAATTTTATTTTGGATAGCTAAACTTATCATTAGAAATTTATTGACTGAGCAACTACCTCGATCGATGATGGAATTTTGAAATTTAGAAAATTATTCGGGTCAAGATTCTTTCCGCCTAGTGCTTGTTTTTCTTGATTAATTTTAATTAGACTATCTTGAAGGGCTA
>MDTB01177990.1_pt1 | contig 14186 bp, 18 predicted proteins | sample 811161 | NCBI WGS metagenome assembly MDTB01 (sample SAMN05326650, study PRJNA326480) | marine metagenome | isolation source: seawater | place: Mediterranean Sea | collected 2009
ACCAGTGCCACCTGTTGGGATTTGTATAACTGCGGTGTCAGCATCATTCTTGATGGTTACGTCATTTGTAGACCCTTGTCCTGTAAGGATAAGACCCTCAACAGAAGTATATCCAATTGCGGCATCGTCGCCGGCTGCTGTATCGCCAGCAGGCATAACTTTAGTAGTTGATTTAACCGCACCTGTTCCTTTTGGAGCAAGGTTCAAGTCAACATTGGTGTCTCCACCTTGCGTAGATATGATTGGACCATTTCCAGTTGCAGCATTAGCTATTGCGACCTCATTGACCGCTGATGCGGTTTCTTTGAGCACAAGGGTTTCATTGCCATTATCATCTTTGATGGTAAGATCACCACCGGTTTTTGAAGTAATTGTGCTTGTATTTATTCCTGCCATTTATTAATCCTCCAGAATTTCTTGCATGACGATTTTGAACAGTTTCCCGTTCTTATTGTTTCTCAAACTTAAGTAGTTCTCTTCCTCAATAACAGTCCAGTCTCCACGCTCATTTGCTAAATGAAGGTCCATTGTATATACATTGGCAAACCTTAAAGAAGATGTTCCCAAGTCAATGTCGTTTGTGGTAACCGGAGCTATCACACCATCAGCAAAGGTTACTTGGGATGTTCCACCGGCAGTAAAGGCTAAAGTGTCTGCTGCGCTGAAAAACAAACCGCAGTTTGTATCTCCGGTATTTGTTAGGGATGGAGCCGAGGCTGAGCCATCAGCCAAAGATAAAACGCCGCCGAGAGTAAGGTTGGTTGTAATCTGAGCGTCACCTGCAACATCAAGAGTGAATGATGGAGAAGTATCGCCAATTCCGATTTTCTGACCTTTGAAGGTCAAGGTGGTGTTGGCGGAGCCGTCATTCATGACCAAATCAACTCTGCTGTTACCCGCTCCGTTTTGGATTTGAAAATTTGCAGAATTTGCAGCGTTATTGTCCATCTCGAATATTTGGTCTCCGGATGAACTCTCTATCTCCAGCATGCTAGAGGGAGTAACTGTTCCAATACCGACTCTGTTATTTGAAGAATCGACTTTGAATGTGTTTGTATCAACTGTAAGATCGGCCCCAAGAGTAAGATTAGTCGTTATTCTTGCATCGCCGGTTACGTCAAGGGTGTGAGCAGGGCTTGGCTGCACGATTCCAACTCTTTGTCCCTTGAGAGTTATGTGCGTGTTGTCGTCTAAAACAAAGTCAGCGCGAGTGTTTCCAGCGCCATTATTAATTTTAAAGTTTGCACCTCCCGAAGCATTATTGTCCATTTCAAACACCAAATCACCAGAGGAACTTTCAAGTTCCAAATTGCTTGATGGGCTGTTTGTTCCGATGCCAACATTACCTTCAACAATTAATCCATTAGTTGGAGCGACTGTTGTTCCAGAATAAGTTGCACCGATAGCCATTGCCCCCTCAACATCTAGTTTATTTTGTGGACTTGTTGTTCCAATACCAACTTTTTGGCTTGAGTCAATTCTAATTGCTTCGGTTGATGCTGAGCCATTATAAGTGTAGAAGATCAATTGACCATTGTTGTTTGAAGCGCTGGTGTCCTTACTTCCCTGTATTGTCGCTAGATTAACATTACCCTGAGTGGCAGCAAAATTAATTTTTGTTTCTCTGGACCCAGCACTGTTTGAGGTGTCATCTGAATTTTTAAGAGTTAGATACGCGTTTGATCCCTCAACATGAAGAAGAGTCGATGGGCTTGTTGTACCGATACCAACATTGCCTGCGGAAGTGATTCTTGCCCTTTCGGTATCGTTTGTACCAAAGCTTAAATCATCATCAGTCAGCATGTTTATTTCACCAACACCACCAGCCGTTACGCCTTGACGAAGGGTTCCGGAATTGTTACGAACTCGAAGACCATTAACAGCAGCGCTGCTGGCTTGATATATATCAACGGTTGCCTCTGGTGAGTGATTATTGCCCACGGCTATTTTGTTTCTTGCAATAAGATCGCCTGCACTAATATCGATACCTTGGTTGAACGTCCATTTGTCTGTTGCGTTGGTCCAAAGAATCGTATAATCGCTGGCTCCTTTGAGTGTGATACCTCCGCCATCAGCGGTGGTGTCTGATGGGCTTGAAACTGATCCGAGTTCAATATTTTTGTCATCTACAGTTAGTGTTGTACTGTTGATTGTGGATGTTGTACCATTAACAATTAAGTTTCCGTCAACAGTCAAATTAGATGATACAAATGCCTCGCCACCAACGTGTAACTCTTTAGTCGGCGTTACTGTTCCAATACCAACTTTACCATCAGATTTCACATAAATTCTCGTCGCGCTGTCATCTTGAATGGCTAACGCACCGGCATCATCGGCAATGATGTGATACTTTTTACCAGAGCCTTCTGTTTGTTCAAATGTTAAATGTTTAGCATTATCATCTGTTCGTTTTAAGTGTAATGTTGAAGATGGAGCAGTTGTTCCAATACCAATGTTGCCTCCAGTTAATATTGTCATTACGTTGCCAGCGCTTGGGCTAACTTCATTTATTTCAAATAGAGAGCCCGCAGTGTTAATGCTGTTACCAATGTTAACATACTTTCCGTTTGCATTGTAAAAATCTAACTGACAATTATTGTTGGCAGTAGTTGCTTCAATCCTAACACGGCTATCAGCTTTGGAAACATGAAGAGATCCGGAAGGGGATGCAGTTCCGATTCCAACACCAGTGCCGGCAGGATTTAAGTAAATGTCTTGAGACGCTGCTATTTCTAGGTCGGTGGCAGAAGGGCTTGTTATAGTGTTTGCTGTCGCAGTCGCTACGTGTAAATTCCAACGTGCAGTAGTAGACCCTAAAGTTCGGGTGGCATCACCATCTGGTAGAACGGTGGAGTTGACCTTGGCATTATAGGTTACAGTGTTGCTATCACTGTCACCCAAAGTGGTATTTCCAACTGTTTTAATAGCAGTTGAGGACTCCCCAATCGCTAGATCGGTACCAGAATAGACCTTCATGTTGTTTACTTTTACTGTACTCATTAATTTTTACTCCGTAATTATGGTTGCAAAATAGCAGGAAAATCGGACTCAGGTCTGATTGCAATAACAGCGCCATCACTAATAACAAGATTAGCAGATGAAGATACCGATATTGGCCCATACACCTGCGCTCTAAAGTCAGGTGGAACAACCTCGTTTCCAGATAAAGTTAAAGAATTTCCACCTCCAGATATTTGTCCCATGTCGCCCAAAGTTCTTGAATCAGACCCTACAAACACCTCAGTGGTGGCCGTGACATTAGTGGCCGATACAGCACTAGATGTTACTTGGCCTGTTATATCCAAGGCAGTCGCAGATGACGAAGTGCTGGTGATGGTTAATTTTTGCCCGGTGGAATCAACAGTTAAAAACTGAGAGCCACTGATTACTTGTCCCTCAACCTTAACTAGCAATCCACCATCAACACCTATGATGCTTGAATTGCTTCCTTGTATATTAACCCAACCTAATGAACTCATAAATTATTCCTCATCATCCGGCAACTCTTCCATAAGAAGTCTGAACCGTTTTCCGTTCTTGTTATTTCTTATTGTTAAGTAGTTCTCTTCCTCAATAACAGTCCAATCTCCTCTCTCATTTGAGAGATGAAGGTCGCCGGTAAAAAGATCGTCAGCGTATACGTTTCGCCATCGAATAGAATCAGAGCCTAAATCGCGGGAACTATCGGCATCTGGGTAGAAATTTTGGTTAACTTCCCAAGCGTTGGTATCGTTCTGCCAAGTTAATGTGTAGTCGGCTGCTCCTTTAAGAGTTATGCCTCCACCATCGGCAGTGACATCTGAGGCCGCTCCTGCTGTGATTGTTATTGCTCCAGCGGTTGCGTGATTGCCAGATACTACAAATACCGTAGCACTGGTTATAGAAGCAATAGTAGGAGAACTAGCATTAAGCGCTCCTGTCCCGGCTGTCTTTGTTAGTGCCATTCCGGGTATCAAACCTGTTGTTCCACCGTCAGAGGTCACTGTAACATCGGCTGTTCCTGTTGAGAGAGTTGCTGTGATACCTGTCACTTGAGCGACTTCTCCAAGGGTAATGTTTTTATCATCAACCGATAAAGTTGAGCTTTGAATTGTCGTTGTGACACCCTCAACAGTCAAATCACCTGTGACTGTTAGGTCACCGTTTCTTACCGAATTGCTTTGTCTAAAATCTGGCATCTTGTTTTCCTCTAATCGCTAATACCGGAACCCGTTAATGCGAACATCGCTCGAGTTGGTATGTTTGTTAATTCTGCCACAAGTTGAAATCTATTGCCGGTTCCATTACTTGTAATGTAGACCTCTTTACATTTAACATTAAATGTAAAAGAGTCGCCTGCTAATATTCTAATGTAATGATCGTTACTTATAACATTTGGGGCAGTGGCAACGGGCACAAAGTGAATATCTAGTGTGTTGGTGTTAGTCCCTGCCGAATCAAAGTGTATCATGAAGCTTTTTGTTACAGTCGGAAATTCTATTTTGGTTTCCGAACCTGCCCCAAGGGCACTTGTACTTCCTGTGACAAATGGTGTTCCAGAAACTTGATATGATCCAACGTTTCTTACGCTAACTCCGTATACATTTGAATTTGCTGACATAGTTTTACTCCGTGATTCCTGAGCCTGTCAATGCATGCATGCTCTTTGCTGGTATGCTGGTTAATTCAGCATAAACAACAATATTGTTGACTGTTTGGGTTGAATTTTGTTTGTGTATATAAATCTCTTTGACTTTAATATCCAGATCTAACATAGAATATGATCCGATTATTTCAAAATAATTATGATTCGTAATCATATTTGCATTAGAGCCGGTTGGCGCAAATGTAACTCTTATTTTTTTGGTATTTGATGCATTATGATGGTGATAAACAACCACCCTCTTGGTGACAAAGGGGAATTCTATCTTCTCTTCGTGATCCCCTTGGCCGCCTGTAATATCAAAGCCGACAATATGTGGCGTACCAGAAACCTGATAAGATCCAACATTTCTTAATCCAACACCATAAACTTTAGATGACATATATATACCTCAATGATTTAATTAGTTCTTCTCTTAGCTTTTGCCTCTTCCTTTTTCCTTCTGGCAATCGCTCGTTTTTTGGCTAATCTCTTTTTCTCAGATGGCTTCTTATGGTGTCGCCTATCTTTTACTTCATCAATGATGCCTAGTTTCTTAACTTTTTTGTTAAACCTTTTTACAAGCCTTTCCGGGGATTCATTTCTTCGAGGCCAAATAGTTAGATTGTTTTTTTTCTTTGGTAATCCGTTTCTCATTTTAATTTCCTGCTAGCTTCTTCCAAACACCAGAAGAGGCAAATTTGGTTATATCAACACCGGGATCTTTTGGATCTATACCGGCAAGGGCTCCACGCCCTGATTGCCCGGGGTCTGGTGCTGGGGAGGTGCCCTCAAAAAGATCAACACCATTATACGCATCTCTTCCAATAGAGTCAAGCATACGCCTTTTTCTTTCAAGTCGCGACTTTGCTTCAGATTCAGATTCAAGCTTCATCTTTTTGTTATCAGGTGTGCGGGCCTCAGTAATCACGGGAGTGGTACCAAGGCCCCTTGCAACCTCCGATACGATATTCGATAGTGTGCCATCCTCGAAAATCACCTCCTTGATGCACTGCTTGATCAGCGGTTTCAAGATTTTTTTTAATTCTGTTTTGTTCATTAGTCTCTCAATATCTTTTTAAATAAATCGTTGATGCTGTTTTCCTTTCCTTCGCGCACAGCCATCTTAAAGCGCTGTTGACCAGACTTTGGATACATATAAGCGTTTGGAGTTGAGGGCTCAGACACTATGTCAAAACAAATTAGTTGAAAATCATCTTCAACAATTGACTCTCCCATTTGTTCACGGACTGAACCTAATCCTCTAGAGGAGATTCCAATCTTTACACCGGAATTCACCAAGTCTTTTAAAATTCTACCGGAGGGCGTATTGAGCACTTTAATTTTACCCATGACATCTTTGCCTTCCCACCACATATCGGTCAGCATATGTGATACGTTTTTTAAATTAATAACTGAGTCATCTGGGTGGTCGAGTTCTCCAGTTGCTCTATTGTCTTTCACAACATTCATGTAGTTCTCTATTTCACGTCTCAGGACTTTCTCAGGATATTTTCGACCATTACCGTTTTTGACGTCGGCAGTTTGCACACGACCTACAAGATACATGCCGCCTTCCTTGATTTCTCGCTTTTCTCTTTCGCTTAAAATATCGAGACAGGTGCCATCAGGGCACAACTCATAATATTCTGTTAATAGCTTCTTAGACATCTTACTTTCTTCCCCCAGTCATAGTCAAGCTACCCAATAGTTCGGGGGCTGATTGCTCTACGGCAGAATACGTATTTGAATCTACAGCCAATGTTGCTCCCGGATTCATCTTTAGAATCATTTGAACTGCATTTACCATAGCCTGTGTGTGGACTTGTTCTCTCGATTCTGGTGACATATTATCCTCGAATCCGCCGCTAGTGGCATGCCGTGGGGGATATTCTCCTCGAGCACGTTTGGCTGTGCGGTGACGATCAATCGCACGATCTTCATCTGAGCCTGCTATATCCGTGACATACATCTCATTTAGTTCTTCTAGAATTATTTCTTTTAATCTAGCTTTTGTAACTTTCATATTTTAGTTTCCTAATAAAAAAATGCGGGCGCTACCCGCTTGAGTCAGCTACCCTTACAACAGTGGCGAACTGGTTGAAGCATCCATTTTTTAGTCCAAGTGTTTTTCATCTTTCTCTCCAATATTAAAATTTAGGCCAGAGTCTCCAAACAACATGTTTAGAACATACGAAGACGCAGATGATACCCAGCCACATATCATCGCATTGACAATATTATAGTCAAATGTAAATAGTTCTGTGAATCCATTTACGAAAAATAAAAATAGGCCAACCCAGAAACCCATGCACATTGGGCAGTGAAATATCTCACCCCAACCCTTAAAGTCTTCTTTGTTTGGCCTATAGTTACTAAATATTTTCCCGTATACGAGAATTTGTGTCAAGCCATATGCAGCTAGCACAAACCAAATTAATTCCATTATAACCTCTTAGTAAGTGTATCGACCATATAAATATGGTGCGAACAAGTTGTGTTGAAGTATGGAACCCTTTTCCTCCTCATGGGGCACCTCTCCAAGTTCTGTGGAGTGATCCTGATCTGGCTCAAGCACTACATCTTGCATCATCTCATCATGACTCCTCATCGTATCAAAGTATGGTCGCTCACTATCCATCCACTTTGACACATTCATCAGTGTCATTTTGATGGAGTCGAACTCTTTAGATTCATGTATCGTTGCTTCTAGTGACCCATATACATTGCCACCTTGAATGGAATCAAAAGCCACCACTCCTTTTTTTCTTAAATATTCAAACAGTCGAGATTCAGCACCGTACACTACATCACTCATAATCTCTTTGGCAAAAGCTACTATCTTCTTCTTCTCTGTTAATATGATAATGTCAATATCGGTGTGATCGAAGATCATAATGTCTCCGTTAAGAGCCTTTCTTGCATTTAATTTAAAAGAAATGTTTGGAGTAGAATCAGCGATCTCAACATTAAGATTTGGTTCGGAGATCTTTACTTTCACTGCGTCTTGTTTTTCTTCTTCTGTCTGTCCTGTGATGTTAACTTTTACTGCCATTATTTACTAACCTCATAAGCTAAATCTTGAATATAAAAAATATCCTTAACTAATTGTTCTGTGATTTGTTTCTTGGAAAATGCATGCAACTTATCAATAACCTTTTTTGTATTTTCTTGCAGATCAGAATTCATATGCTGGTTCTTTGAGGCATCAGATAAGACTTTTTTTAATCTTCCAATCTCTTCATTCAAGTAAGATTTTAGCCCAAGACCATTGTCAGAAAAAGACACAATATAATTTGTTAACAAATCTTTCTGCTCTTTTCTCAGTTTGCTTTCGTATACTGTGTTGAATTTATTAACAAATGTCGTGTAAGTTAAATTGTCTATGTGCTTCAACTCCTCAGTCTTCTTTTTATTGCTTGACATGATTTTAACAATTTTTGTTTCTAACAAAATTCTTTGTTTTGCATTTAAATCATTTGAGTGAAAAAACTGTCCAATACTAGCAATGGTTCTATAATTTGAAATGAAATTAGCAAATACTTCATTTGACAAGCTCTCATTTATCTCTTTTATTAATTTTGTTTGTAAATTAAAAATCTCTTTCTTGTTTAAATTCTCATAATCTTTTTTTGTTTCATACATTAATCGCAGACTATATTCTTTATTTGAAGAAAGGGTTTTTATAATTGAGTTGTAAACCTCTAACTCCTCCTTAAGGATAGAATTGTTATTAAAGTATTTTTTTATAATTTCAACAATCTTTTTCTTTCTATCTTGTTGTTTTCTGACGATTGCTTTTGTAAGTTCTTTGATCAAAGACTCATAAAGAAAAGCGGTATTTCTTTTCTTATTGTGTTTCATCTTCATATTTTTTTCTCTCCTTCAAGCTTTTTAAAAGGCTTTCCATTTCATTGTTTACATTAAATAGTTTTTGTTCCTCCAACAAATCATTGTCAATTGATTTTTGCTCAAACATGGTACCCATAGGTCCCGGTGTTACATAGCTTTTAGACATGGATGATAGGGCGCTTAAACCATGATCCCCATGGAGGCCCGGATTCATTGTTCTAGGTGTCGCTCTAATTGAGTCTTTTGAGATGCCGGCCTCACTTTTAATTCTTTTCGTTTGAGCGCCTTTTCTATTTTGATAATCTCTCTTGGCTGGAGGTTCTGCCAAAAGTGGTGATTCTTTTTCATCTCCACCAGCGGGTGTGTCTTCCGGAGGTTTATCGCCGGCGTCATCACCACCAAGATCTCCAAGATCTCCAAGCCCTCCGGCGTCATCTCCACCTGCATCGGCACCACCAAGATCTCCAAGGTCTCCAAGTCCGCCGGCAGCGTCATCGCCACCAGCCGCTCCGCCAGCAGCGTCACCAACTGAAGCTTCAAGGCTTGCAGTAAACTTCTTATCAAAATACATTTCTCTCTGGTTCCTGACAAACTCATCCTCTGATATGCCAAGCATATTTTCTGCAATCCATCGCTTGGAGAAGAAACCTTCGGTTGCTGCGCCAGCAGCTTCAAACTTCTGTTTCCAGTGTTCAAGCTCTTGCAGTTCAGCAATCTTTGATGGGTTGTTCAATCTCAACTTAAACGATAGTAGATCATCACCACGATAACCCAATGTGTATAAATGTATGATTCCAATTTTTTCTAGCTCTGTTGTGACAACTCTTTGAAGGCGTTGAATGGTTCGAGCAAAGCGAACATCTTTTTGTGCCAAGGTTGTTTTGTCTTCAGTGGCTCCTTCGCCCATGGTCAAGTATGACTGTGGTACTTTGAGGGCAGCAAACAATTTGTCTCTTAAATATTTTACGTCCTCAACCGTTCCAGTGAATTGGCCACCAGCTAGATTGTCAATCTTTGTATTTGAACTACCACGAACAGGAATATAGTAATCCTCCTCAATAGACAGCGGGTTATAGCGTAAGTCAATTTTTCCTGTAGATGGATCAACCACTTGATGGCGCTTCATTTGTGTCATAACCTTTTGCATATATTGTTCCACGTCTTGAGGAGCAATCGCTCCGACATCAATGTAGAATACGCGGCGTTCGGGTGAACGTACAATACGATAAGCCATCATTGCATCCTCTAGAAGCGTAAGTTGTCTCCATATACGTCGGGCACCTTCTAGCACGGAAGTTCCATATGGTGCATTTTTGTCATTACCCAAAACTCTAAAGTGAGCGACCTGCCAGTTTTCTAAAGTTAGCCCACCAGAGTTCCATTGAAATTGAACATAGTTTGGGTTTGATTGGTCTTGACCCTCCAAGCGTTCAACCTCTTGTTGTGGCAAACCAATGCAATTTTTAACACCCAGTGATTCGTCTAGTTCTAAGTATAAGAATAGGTCACCATACTTACACATGGTTCTTGACCATCCAAATAGATTATATTCAATATTTAACACATTGTGATACAAAGAATGCAGAACAGACTTAATCTCCTCATTGGGGCATTTGATCTTCAACATTGGTTGCAAATCAGAGTGTGTTGTCATCTCATCTGCATAAATATCCAAAGATGAGGCAATCTCAGGCATGTACTCCATTTGATCAAAATCGACATACCTTTCTGAACGATTACGATTGGATATCATATTCGCAGAGGTTATGTTCATTGGGTTGTATTCTGCCTTTTTGAATTGCTTACCAGAGGCAGACTTAAACCAATTAGAGTAAATATCTAAATGCCGGCGTCTTAGTTGTCGACCGGTTTGAGTTCTTCTATTTAGTATTGGCCCAGAGAACAATCTTGTCAGAGACCTAAATAAGTCCGACTCATTATTGTATGGGTTCTTTTTGTTTTTAGCCATTTAACTATCCTTTAAAAATCCAAGCAAAGTTGGTAGCTTGTTGCATTTGTTTTTCATATTTTTCATCAAAAGATTTTTTATGTCCTTCCATGCCTTCAATTGTCGTATTCATTCTTGTTGTCTTCATAAACATACCATCAAGCATAGCCTTTTTGTATTGAACATCTCTTTGGCTAGTTTGCAAAGCAGTATCTCTAACCCAACAAGCGATTGCTAGCGACATCACCAAATCATCATGATAAGATCGCATCGCCTGAGGTTTGCCGTTACGCCAAATAAATGTTTTAAGTTCATGAAACAACCTACTAGAATATAAAGTAATTAGTCCATTTCTTATGAACTCTTCTAGTTTTGCCACAATCAATGGCCTTGTCTTTGTTGAAGTTGTAAATCCGGGTAGTGCCCTGTCATTTACCTCGCCTTGAACTGAGTCTACAAACTCATGAGTTCCTTTGACAGAATAATATAAGTTTGGGTATCCAAGATCAATTAGTTTTTCTAATATTGATATGCCTATACCATTGTTCTCAACAACCAACAAGCACTTGCCATACTCATGACCAGCTTGGTAAAGTATATTAGAATACAAATCTAGACTAGGTTTTCCTTGATATTCGGCCACCACTTCCATTGTTTCTAATTTTAAAATATGAAATGTCGATGAATCGGATCCGTCTCCACGGGCAACGTCGGCAACCATTAAATAACTAAACCTTTCATCATGCTTTTCCCAAATCCAAAAGTTTCGATCATGCCCTACTCGATAGTTTGGCTCCTTGATTGCTGCATTTAGTTTTGCTAGATCATCTGGGTGGACCACTGTGTCGCCAGATGTGTTAAAGTTACACTCTAACTCTTGAGCAATTTGTCTCCGAGACATATTCTTTGTTTCTTTATCAAACCAAATTTTGTCTCTTTCGGGGTGTACATCCCACGGCAAATTGATTGGATGAAAATCATTTTCCATATTATCAGCGTCAACATAAGTTTTGTGAAACCAATTGCCCACACCATTTGGTGTTGATAGGGCAATGCAACGACCACCAGTAGATAATGTCGGATACAAACCTGTCCATAACTCATCCAAGCCATCAACGTGTGCAGCCTCATCAATAACCAATAAGGACAACGCCTCAGAACGCCCAGCATCTCCAGATGTTGATGTTGCTTTGATTTGTGATCCGTTATGTAATTCAAACGAAGAACGGTTGTCCACTTTTATATTTGATATGCGAATCCATGGTGGTAGGTTTTTCATCATCGCTTTAACTTTTTTAACCAAGTTAGAGGCAGTGCCAAATTTTGTTGCCATTACAAGAACATTCTTGTCACGATGAAACAACATCATCCATACACAATATGCTGCTGTTATTGTTGAGATACCTAGCTGCCTAGCTTTTAAAATAATATTAAAGCGATAGTCATTAAAGTCTCGTAGCAAATCATCTTGATATGGATACGTTTTGAACGTAATCAAACCCTTCATTGGGTGAGATATTCTGCAATAGTTGTTGATGAAGTATACAGGATCCTTACCTGACTTCAGGATCTCTTTTACAATTTCTTGTTTTGATGGTTGATAAGCCATGTCATCTCATTAAGATTTTGGTCTTGTGTCGTTAGATGGTCGCTTGTTGTTGTTACTCAATTCTAGAAACTTTCTAAAAGAGTCTTCGATTTGTCGGTTCTCGGATCCGCCAGCATCTGGATCTTCTTTGATTCCAGAGATTTTAAAATGCTGGACTGCTTGAACAAAAGAGCGAACTCTTGAAACAGACTGAGCCATGATGTCTGGCTCACCTGTAGCTGTTAGTGTTACCGAGTTGCCGGTAACTTTTTTATATTCTTTCTGTATTGCTTTTTTAACTTGGTTGATCATAAGTTGCATTTCGTTTTCAAACTTACCACCGTAGATATCTTTGAGTTGGATGTCGGCTTGATACATAATACACATCATATTACCAAGAAACCTAACAGAGAAACCATCGTTGACTCTGGGATCTAGTATGATATCGCCCTCTTCTCTTTTGAGACCAGCAGGTCGAGCGACACCATCATAAGCATAGCGCTCATCATGACCGTTCGCTTTAATATCAGAGACTGCTTGTGCCAGCCCTTGTACTACTTTTAACATTTCTGAATTAGCCATTATTTAGTTTCTCCTTAACTTTGACTTGATGCGACGAAAATTTCTATATCGACTGCGGCTGTATCTGCAATAGCGATGATATCCGTAAGAGTTTGGAAAGCAGAAAAACCTGCACCATCGGTTTTTGTTTGAAGACTTGTGTTGTTCAAAAGCAAACTATCGCCTTTTTCTACTTTAAGGTAAGCAACATCTGCGCTGCTTTTGCGAATGCCAATATTGACAAAATTTGTATCGTCTAAATTTGTGATTCGGATGTATTTCACATCACCAGCAACATACTGGCCTGCTCCAATGGTTGTAGAATTGAAGTCCAAAATTTTCTCTGTGGATGTTGGCACTCTTACAATACGTTGAGAGATCATATTAACACTAGGAATTGATTGCTCTTGTTTGTATTCATGCTTTTTTCCGTTGAGAGTAATCTCCTCTTTAACGGTTACTTTAAGTGTTGATGCTGTTACTGTTGTTGCCATTAGCTATTAGGTCTCCATCCGGTTTTCCATCTTTCCTCTCGACCTTCGACCCATTGAACATAGCATTTTTCACAACATCCAAACTTTGACATATAAACATCATCGTTTGATTTAAATGAATACACATTACAAACAGGGCAAGAACGATTAGAGTTCTTCTTAATTAGTTTTTTGGGAACAAAAACTCCATTTACTTGAACTTTGTCAACATCTTCCTCTTGAAGTTGTTTGTAGTGCAACTCTCTTTGTTGCTGAAGGTATTCTTTTTCTTTTTCGTCTGTCCAGTCTTTTTTTGGATGTTGTACTGTTTGATCACCATATTTTTTTGCTATGGCTTGTTCTACCTTAACAAGGTAATCTGGATCCTTTTTGCTCATCGCAAACCCGGGGCAACCGCATACATAATACCGACAGAGGTGCTAGCGCCGACAACAAAACCAGCAGCTAGCCACCAGTGATTCTTTGGGGGCTCATAAGATTTTCGTAAAAATTTTATCTCATCGTCTCGAATGGTTATCATGTCTTGGAGACGTTGATCATCTGCTTCACACTTAGCAGTCAATAAATCATGTTTATATTTTGAATTGGCTTTTGACTTGCCTACTTCATATTCAATTTGAATGTTGCACTGCTCTACTTTAGTTTTGTTTTCAACAATAAACTTTGCGATTGCAGCATCATTCAACAGTCTTCCATCGAATAAAGCCTTTTCTCCTTTTTTTATATTCATAAAGACAGGCTCTTCCGCGTGTGCCACTGGGCATGCCAATAGCAAAATCATTAATCCTAGCATTTATCCTCCATCAAATTTTTTAATACCAAGCTCTTCTTCTAGAATCCTATCAATCTCGTCAGGATCCTTCTTTGCTTTCTTTACTAAGTCTCTAATTTTCTTTTCTTTTTTTAAAGAAACGTTGTCTGTTTTAGAAGAAAATTCTTGACTTAACTGCACCATAGCTTTATTGTAAACGTCTTGAGCTTTTTTAATACCTTCGACCTCTTTTTCGTGCGCAGCTTCAATTACCTCTTTCTCTTTCTTATATGCATCAAGTGCCAATCTTGCTTGCAAAACTTGAGATTTTGATGCTTTATGTCCAAGGTAATACATAACGATAGCAACGG
>MDTB01155342.1_pt1 | contig 14185 bp, 3 predicted proteins | sample 811161 | NCBI WGS metagenome assembly MDTB01 (sample SAMN05326650, study PRJNA326480) | marine metagenome | isolation source: seawater | place: Mediterranean Sea | collected 2009
CTGTCAAACCTTGAGCCAGTCCATTTTTTCCTTTTTCAAAAAGAACAGTTTGAGTAGTATTTAAAAATTGAGCATAAAATGCCGTTTTTTTACGTTGACTTAGCTCTCTAAGTATCTTGCTTCGTTTCACAATTTCTTTTTGCTGTACCTGTCCCTCAAACTTTTGACTTCTAGCAAATTGACGCTCTGAATAACTAAAGACATGAAAATAGTGAATAGGAGATTCTCTTAAATAGTGCTCAGTTTCTTCAAATAGAGTCTCAGTTTCACCAGGAAAACCAACAATCACTTCGGTTCCTATGCAAATATCCGGAACCGTTTCATAGGCATATTGTATAAATTCATCAAATTCTTGAAGTGTATACTTTCGTTTCATAAGTCCTAAAATCTCATCTGTTGCACTTTGAATGGGAATATGGAGATATCGACACAGTTTATTGTCTTTTGCCATATGCTCAATTAAGTCTTTTGGAATAGTTGTGGGTTCTATAGATGAAATTCGAATTCTTTCAATCCCGTCAATATTTTCTAGCCCGTGAATAATATCCATAAATCGATACTGATCATTTTCATAAGTTCCAATATTAACCCCCGTTAAAACCACTTCTTTAACCCCATTTTGAGCATGAAGCTTAGCCTCTTTTAAAATATCGCTAAACAGTCTACTTCTCGCAGGCCCTCTTGCAAAAGGGATAATACAAAAGGCACAATAAAAATCACAACCATCTTGAATTTTAAGATTCGCGCGTGTTGTTTTTTGGGTTTCAATCGGAATGTTTTCTATTTTCTGTTCAAAGGACCCTTTTTCTAATTTGGGAACTATAGTAATTGGGGACTCATATTCTTGAATGATAGACGCAACATTCAATTTGTCTTTAGTGCCAATCACCCAGTGAACATTTGGCCAATTCAACAATTTATCTTTTTGAACTTGTGACAAACAACCCACTAAAGCTATTTTAACCGTTTCGTTTAATGTCCTTGTTTTAGTAATTAGCTTTTTTGCATCTTTATCCCCATTTTCAGTGACAGTACAAGTATTGATAATAGCAATATCCGATTCTTCTCCAAATGGAACAATCTTAAATCCAGCCAGAGTTAAGCGCTGTTCAATCACTTGACTCTCTGATTTATTGAGGCGACATCCTTGTGTAAAAATACTAACGCGTTTCATTTCATTTTCCTTACAACTTAAGAATATGACTTTTACCTTATTTGAGCAAGGTTTTCATCTTATATGAATTTTATACTCATTACATTTCTCTATCAATGTTTCAAAACATCTATTTCTGGGCACAAAAAGACTAGTGTAAAGAATTCCTAAAATGGGACTGATGGTGGGGCTTGATGACGATAAATCTAATGAAACAGTTTTCAAGAATTATTAACGCCTTTTTTAAAGAAGGTTTTTCTGAAAGTTTCTCGCAATTTTTAAGACAAACTATAGTATCCACACTACTAATGGTATTTTTTTTTGCTACCCATTTTTCTTATCAATCTTGGGGATCACCCAAAGGCTTTTATTTAGAAATTAAATTATCCTCTATTGATACGGGGCTACTATCTGGAGGACACTTTGTTTCTCTTGATTTTTTCAATTCAATTTCAAATCAGAGTGTTTGGAAAGGTAGGAAACGATATTATTTTGATAATGGGTTTAGTACGGTTTATATTGGCCCTATTATCTCTGACTGGTCACTCACAGAGCCGCATTCTTTATCAATTACAGTTGGTAATAATACGGCTACGATTTCCATAGACTCGGTTCCTTACGCGATTCAATCGCATATCTCTGAAAAAACATTGGCGTACCATGATGAAAGCACCATTAGACTTGTTTCTGCTAATTCAACACATCTTGTCGGAATAGGGATTCAAGACCCTTTAGAGGTTACTGAAGCATTAACCGTTTCTGGAAATCTTCAGATACTAAATCGAATTAATCAAATAGAGTTTTCCGATGGACTTCGTTTTTTTGCGAATGGGTCTAAACTTGGATTTAACATGTTTCATTGGACCCCTTTTATTAATGGTGGAATTTTTAGTCTTCTTCCAGTTGCTATTGGAGCAGATAGTGTTCAAGGTACTGATATGTTGTTTGTTTCTGGCAATGTTAATTTTTCTGGCTTAGCGGGCTCTAATTCAGCAACAACGATTCTTGTTTTAGATTCAAATAATCGTCTTCAAGCACGCTTTGTCCACCCCATTTTATGGCAAGGCTTAGGATCCATTGAAATTCCTGTGGGGCATATTACGGCAAACGCTAGTCTTGAAGTGACAACAATGGATTCAAAACCACTCATTGTCAAGTTTGATGGCTCAACTTTTGATACCGTCATTTCAACAAATGGGCAAGTCACAATAACAGATTCATCTACTCCGGAATTTCTATCCTCTTTTTCAGTTATCAACGAGTCCTCATCTAGTCAAATTTTTCAGGCAGCTGATTTACTAACCAGCACTAAAGGGCTTTTTGTAAGCTCGAATGGAATGGTTAGCATTTCAACTCAGAATAGTTTTTCTGAGTTTACTGTAAGTGGAAATGTTAATTCCCGCCGATTTTTTCAAAATGGATATCCTCTATTGACCAATTCTTATTTGCCCTGTGAACATCTTGGTAGTTTTTTTATGGGTGGATTTTCTGGAAATCAATTCGAATGCGGTAATTTCAATACCGTTTTGGGAGGAAATTCCTTTATAACTCAAAAAATTGGACTGGAAAACACTTTTTTAGGATCAAGCATTGCCTATACTTCATTGTTTACTCAAAAAAACACCAGTTTGGGAAGTAGGAGTAGCCATAACTTAGGATCAGGCAGTTATAATTTAACGGTAGGCCTTGATTCAGGTAAAAACATTGTTAGTGGCATTGGTAATATTGGTATTGGTGTAGAGTCTTTAGAATTAAATGACACCGGCGATTACAATATCGGTATTGGTTATGAAGCAGGACAAAGCTTCACCTCTCTAGACGGTTCTCCTGCCGATTATAACATAGCTATTGGGAGTTACTCCGGTCTTGCGAATAGCTATGGTACCAACAATATATTTATTGGTCATGCAGCTGGTAATAATGAACAGATTTCTAACAAACTTTTACTGATGTCGACATCTTCCAGTGGGAGTCAAGATATCTTTCTCTATGGTGATCTCGAGTATCAATCTTTGTCCATAGCAACACAATCAATACGAGCAAATGCTCAAGATGACAGTGTTAAATTATATATTGATGGGCACTTGGAAATGAGTGATGATCTCCTCTTTATTGATGATGATGTTGCTAATAACCCAAATGATACAGCGATGAATAGTGGTCGCTGGCATATCGATGTTCATAATCAAACAGCTATCACGCTTAATTCAAGATATAACCGTCTTTTACTAGGTGTCGCTACACATTCAGATACTAACGATGTGGTTGTTGTTCGGACTACTTCAGGGATTAACTCAAGGACCCTTCAATTAGACGGTAGTTCTGGCGGACTTATCGCATATGGTAGTAGCATTCACTTCGGTAATGAAGACCCGGCTACCATTAAAGTTGAAGAAGATGCAAATGATGATTTATCCATCTCATCTACTCAATTACTCACGTTTTCTTCACCCACACTCAACCTACTAAGTGTTTCAAATCAGCCAAATGCTACACTTCATCTTAAGATCCCTAGTTTATCAGATAGTACTAATGTTCACGTTCTTGGAATCTCTTCTTCAGATAAAGTCTTTAAAAAACCTTATTTTGAGTGGTCTCTCAACGGCAATAATTTGTATTATAACAATCAATCTGTATTTTTAGGAACCTTACCCATTTCAGGCGAAAGTAGTAAGTTATATGTTAAAAACACTAACACTGGTGAACTATTATTAAAACTGATTGGTGAATCAAATAAAGGGATAGAAATGGATACGGATGGAAATATCACCGTATCCGGAAACCTTACTATTGACGGCACTTACAGCATTCCTGCAAGTTCCGGAAAAACATTTATTATTCAACATCCTAAGCAATCTAAAAATTATCTCATTCATTCTACTATTGAATCTCCTCAAGCGGATGTTTATTATAGAGGAAAAGGCAAATTAGTTAATGGAAAAACCATCTTACCATTGGCTCCGTATCTCTCAAAGTTAATTGACTCATCCTCTATTTCACTTCAATTAACCTGTATCAATGGCTGGTCTCCATTATCTTATATCCTCTTAGATGAAAATCAAGTTCAAGTTATTTCGGATACTCCAAAGGATGAACAGGAGTTCTATTGGACGCTGATTGCGACTCGAAAAAACACTGATTTTAGTGTTGAACCACTCAAAAAAAATCTCCTCAAAAAATCCTTCGGTCCATATTCATATGGTATCTCTCAGCAATATCGCAAGGAGCTATTATGATGAAAAGAATGTTTAAAACACCTCATCTCAGGGAATATTTTAGACTATCCGTTGGATATTTTTTTTCTGGAATGATGATGCATTTACAAAAAAAACCTTTTGATATTTTTTTAAGCCGAGCGATCGTCTATTTTATGGCCCTATCTATTTTTATGGCACTCCCTGTTTTTTCGACACCAACAACCAGCTACTTAGAGGTTACTTTAATTTTATCGGACACTCTATTAACGGGATCACATTCGGTAACGGCAACCTTATTTGACCAAAGATTAACTTCAGAAAATACCAAATGGACAGCTATTCTCTCCAATATTGAGTTTCGAAATGGGGTTGGAAAAATTCCCATTGGTCCATTAGATGAAGGTGATTTACTGATGACTAGTCCCAATATTGCATTGCAGATTGGTAGTGAAGAAGTTATTATCGAATTAGATTCTCGGTTTTATGCGATGCAATCAAAACTCTCTGAAAAAACCATGCAATTTCACGATACAGAGGCACTCTACATTGATGCTTCGGTGCCCGGTGATAAAAAAGTCGGCATTGGTACAGGTGTTAGCTCGAATTTAAGTCATAAATTGGTTGTGAATGGCAATCTAAAATTCACACAAGCGAATACAGGTATTTTATTTGATGGAATGTCTACCCCCATTACTGGAAGTGCGAGTTTTGAATCCTTGTTATCACCTATTTGGACTACCTCAAACTCAGCTGTTTATTATACACAAGGAAATGTGGGTATTGGGGTATCAAATCCTCAGCACCCCTTACATGTTTCCGGAAATATTAAATTAGAAGGATTGCCCAATGGTAACTCTAGTACAACCATTGTTATGGATGGAGGGCTATTAAAAACAAGAAGTTTGCCGGCAAGTTCATTTGATGGATTTGAAAATAATCCATTGGGAATTTTTGTTGCAGGAACACCAATCGCTTCTTTAGAAGTTCATCCAACCTCTAACTTAAACCATATTTTTATCGCCAGACCCACCCCTACTAGTTCAGAGGGGCTTTATGTAAGAGATTCGGGTAAAGTGGGGGTAGCAACCAATAACCCTACCGCATTATTTCACCTCAAAAGCAATACATCGGATCCTATTTTTATTGCAAAATCATCGTCAACAGATTTAGGAATTCATATTGCTAACAATGGTAATATTGGTATCAATACCAGTAATCCACTTCAATCTTTGGATGTTTCTGGAAATATTAATATTTTTGGTCAGTATCTTTTAAACTCTTTTGTTTTTTTTGATTCTCCAAATACAACAAATGTCTTTGTTGGTTATGAGGCAGGTGAAAATTATAATTCAGGTGCAAACAATACTTTTTTAGGCTTTCAATCGGGAAACTCTCAGACAGATGCGTCACATAATACCTTTGTGGGATACCAGTCAGGAAAGGATAATCAAACAGGTGTCAATAATACGGCTATGGGTGCTTATTCTTTAACCAATGTAACGAGCGATGATAATGTTGCTCTTGGATACCACGCGGCCTCCAGTTTAGTAGGTGGTGAAGAAAACACTATTATCGGAGCCTATGCCGCAGCATCAGCCAATACAAGTATTGACTCTAATGTCATTATTGGATATGAAGCGGGCAAAAATATGCATGGGAATTCAAACACTCTTATCGGATATCAAGCGGGTAAAGATCTTAATGGCAACAACAATATCTTAATTGGCAATAAATCGGGTCATGATTTAGTATCGATTGATAATATTTTCATGATTTCTAATGAAACAGGTACTTCTCGAAAGGTTTTATTATACGGCGATTTGAGCGATCAAAAATTAGCAATCGCAACCACAAATTTCTCAAGTACGAATAAAAGTCTATTTGTTGATGGGGTTGTAGAAGTAAGAGGGATTAAATATCCTGATGGGAGTATTCAAACCAGCTACCTAGGAAGCGAAACGGGATATTCCTGGCAAAGAGATGGCCAAAACATTTACTTTCCCGCCCTTTCTTCTACGGGTACTATTGGAAACGGAACGGTTAAGATAGGAACGGCTGGCGCAGCGGCTGGAGGGAACCCTCGATTGTTGATTAAATCTGGATCTTCACAAACCACACTTCAACTTGAGGGGTCCTTGGGTTCGAACAATTATGGTGGAAAGATCAATTTTGGGGATGGGAACAATGTTTATATTGAAGAAACGACTGACGATTCATTAACCATTCATGCAAAAGAAGAATTATCATTAACAGCAGTTACTCTTAACCTAGTAACCAGTGGTAATTTGTTTATTCCTAGTTTAACTACCTCAACAACAGTAACAGATGCACTTGTTATTGACTCTAATAATTTTGTTTCAAAGAGAGTACTTCCATGGGCACTTGATTCCAACAATAATATATATCGTCAAAACCATAATGTTGGTATTGGAACAAACAACCCCTCTTCGGCTAAATTGGTGGTCCAAAACACTAGCTCTGGTGAGAATATTTTGAAGCTTGTTGGTGTTGTTGATGGTAGTAGTAATAAAGGTGTAGAAATGAATACAGATGGAGATATTATTATGTCTGGTAATCTTACGATTGAGGGATCTTTATTGGATTCCTCAGGTAATCCAAAAACATTTATCATTGATCACCCTCTTCATTCAGATAAATATTTAGTTCATGCAACCTTGGAAGGTCCTGAAGCAGGCGTCTATTATAGAGGAAAAGCACAGTTACAAAATGGAAAAGCGGTGATTACATTACCTGATTATTTTGAGTCTTTAACACATGAAGACAACAGAACCATTCAACTCAATAGTGAAAATGGATGGAGCCCCCTATTTGTTAAAGGGGAGATCAAAAACGGTCAATTCCTCGTTCAAACGACAAACAAGGGAAATCCGTCTCAGAGGTTTAATTGGGTGGTCACTGCTGAACGAAAAGATGTCCCTAAATTAGAGGTTGAGCCCCTTAAATCTAGTATTAAAGTCCATTCTTTTGGGCCTTATACTTACTCTGAAAAATTAAGTCCTTAATTCACACTCAAAGATCTTGTTTTCCGAAAGATTTCAGCTCTTCTAAATTCTGAGTGTAAAATGTTTATTTTCCTCTCAGTTTGGGTATAACAAAAGAGCAAATGGCTATGTGCGAAAAAAGGGATCGTTTATGATATATCATTCCATAAAGTCTTTCATTGACCGTGTTATGACTTTGACCCTATCTATCAATCGACTCATCTCAGTACGATATCTTGTTCTGATCGCTTCTCTTTTTCTATTACTTTCTTCTTACCTATATGCCATTCCCATGACATCCACTTTAGAAGTTACATTATCCGATTCTGACTCAGGTCTTTTGAATGGGCGTCGCTCGGTTTTAGTTGAAGTCTATGATAATGATAAAAATAATATGATTTGGTCGACAACCTACCCCAATCAATTGTTCACAAATGGGGTCAGTTCTATTTTATTAGGTCCCTTTAATGAATTAGACTTAGATATCGATTCTCCTAAAGTCAGTCTGACCATCAATAGTGACGAAGTTGTCATTCCAATTATCTCCTCACTATATTCCCTTCATGCCAATATTGCTAGCAAAGCCAAACAACTCTATGATACAGATGCGCTATACCTTTACACAGCCCCCAATGGAGATAAACGCGTTGGAATCGGTACACAAACTCCTAGCGAAAAACTTGAAATTAATGGAAACATAAAATTCACAAATTCAGGAACAGGTATTCTGTTTTCAGATGGCAGCATCTTGTCTTCTGCAACTCAAATTAGTCAATGGATTAATAACTACATTTATCCGGGACCGAATAATTCTCTTATTATAAGCGCTAACTCTAATCTTGGACTTGGCGTTACTCAAGCGCTTGCTAAACTTCATGTGAGTGGAAATGTTCGGTTAAACGGAATTCCCTCTTCTTTAACTGAATCCACTGTTTTAACTTTAGACAGTAATGGCAATGTTTACACCAGAGATTTAGATGCGGGGATTTTACGTGGATTTGAAGATAATCCACTTGCTATTGGATTACCACAATCAACCGCTGAAGCTAGTTTACATATTAAGTCTTTAGACAATACTAGTGATATTATCAAACTTCTTACAAGTTCAGACCACACGGCACTTGTCTTAGATTCAGCTGGTAAATTAGGAATAGGTGTTGATAACCCTAACGCCTCTTTACATATACTATCTTCGTCCACAACAGACCCACTATTATTAGCAAAGAATGCTTCTAATTTAGGCGTTAAATTGGACCATAATGGCAAATTAAGATTGGGTAAACTAGATGGCACTCAGGAAGCAGTTTTTGAGTTAATCCCAACCTCTAATTCGGATGATATTTTTGCAGTTAAAGACAATAATGGTGCTGATCAAATGAGGATACAAAATGATGGTTCTATTGTTTTTAGTGGTGATCTTCATATTAATACATTGAATGCGAGCACTGTTTTTATATCTAACTTAGCAGATGATGGCTCGGAAGAAACCATTGTAGTTATTGATAGCTCTGGTCAACTGAAAAAGCGAGACTTACCTAATACTGTTTGGACGAATGACCAAATATGGGAGCCTGGCTCTGGTTTTATTTACTATAACGGAAGTGTTTCAATTGCCACAGATAATATGGATGCTAGTGCAAAGCTATTTGTTGATGGGGAGATTTATGCAAGTGGCGGATATCGCTTTTCAGATGACTCTATCCAACACAGTGGGTTAGCCATAGACCCTAATACAAGATTTGTTTCAGTTGGAACAAACAATGCAACGAATACCGAGAGTCTTCTAAGACTCTACTCCACTAATAATGCGCAAGCTGTCTTCAAAGCATTGGGCACAACAAACCATGGACTCCTGATTAGTTCCAGTGGAAATATTGGGATTGGTGATTTAAGCCCAACTGCTTTATTAAGTATTCAACCACCTGCTGGAAATTCACTTCCTATTTTAAAGGTAGCGTCTACTACTCAGGCCCTTTTAATTGCATCTACTGGAAATATTGGGATTGGAACTGAAAATGCTCTGAGTGCGAAACTCACCTTGGTTTCAACGGCAAGTGCACAAGATTTATTGGATGTTAATGACAGTTCTGGAAATAGCCTGTTTCATGTTAGCTCAACTGGAAATATTGGCATTAAAAATAACGATCCTCAAGCAGCTTTACATATTAATCATACGGATACCAATAATGCTATTCAACTTAATTCCAATGGTTTTTCAGTGAACCATTTAGGATACATTGGTGTCGGTACGGTCTCACCAACCGCCTCACTCCATATTGTATATCCACCTGGCTCTAACGATGTCCTCAAAATTATGCAATCAGGCTCGCCGGACACAGAAATCTTTAGCATTAAAAATGATGGAAAGATTGGGGTTAATGTCCCCACACCAACGGCTTTACTCAGTGTTGAAGGCAATAATCCGCAATCTGACCCTATTTTTTCAGCACTGACACATGATGATAAAGGCCTCATTGTTAGTGGAAATGGGGATGTGATTATCAATTCAACCGCTAATATTAATACGATAGCTGCTGGAGACTTAAATCTTGAAAATCTCTCCGAAGATACTACAGCGGACTACGTGTTAGTGGTTACTGAAAACGCTGGTGTTGTCACTATACAAAAACGACAAATTGATACGGCTGCTTTTGATAGCGCTAACCAAAAATGGATAACAACAAATAGTGTTGTTCAGTTGAACACTAATTTCAATACGATGCCAGTCTCTATTGGAACGGATAATGCTAGCGCGAAATTAACAGTTGAAAACACCACTTTAAATGAGGCTATTTTTAAAGCTATTGGGACGGGTGGGACAACGGCTTTCGTGGTATCATCAAATGCGGATACATTTCTTGCTGGCGATCTGTCGATTTCGGGAGATATGTTAGTTAGTACCAATATTACGGCTAATACTATTGTTGCCACAAATTTAACGGTTACGGAAAACATTGATATCAATGGTGAACTTGAGGTTTCAAGTATCAATGTGACAGAGGCTTATTATTTAAATGATCAGCCCACATTATTATCAAAAGGGAGCTCTGTTTTTGTTGGCACACGATCTCTACACTCTAATTATAACGATTCACTTGCCGCTCATAATGTTTTCATTGGATATTTCTCTGGTCAAGCGATAACTACGGGTTCTAAAAATGTTGCCATAGGTGCACTGGCAGGATATTACCTTAGCTCAGGATCTGATAATACCCTGATTGGTTTTTCTTCAGGGGAAAATTTGACAACGGGCACCTCTAATGTTTTGGTTGGTTATAACAGCGGTTCTGATATCACAACTGGACGCAATAATGTGATGACCGGAGCATTTGCTGGTCAGAGCAATAATAACTCTAATAATACCTTTCTCGGTACTGGAGCAGGACAATACAATACCGGAGGATCAAATATTGCAATTGGGGTACTTTCAGGAGCGGGAACATCTACTTCAAATATTATGCCTGGATCTAATAATATCTTTATAGGAACTCAAGCTGGAGTTGGTGAACCGGGTTCTAACAAACTTTATATTGACGTAAATACAAGTGTAAATGCGGATGTGCCTTTAATTTATGGTGATTTTGCGAGTCGAAAAGTGGGGATTAATACAACCAATAATACACATACACTTACTGTATCTGGTGATATTAAGGTTCTTGGTAAAATTGTTTTTTCTGATGGCAGCGAGATAACGACGTTTCCATCTGGTAATTCTCCTTTTAATTGGAGCGACTCTGGCAATGGGATTTTTTATAACTCAGGCTCCGTTTCTATTGGTGGAACCAGCCCAAGAAATAGTGAAAAGCTAGATGTTGTTGGGACCCTTAACGCCAATGCATTTTCTATTAATGGAGAAACCTTCATTACATCAAGGAGCTCCAATACCAGTATATTTCTGGGCCATAATGCGGGTGAAAATAGCTCCGGTTCACAACACTCTACTGTTATGGGTGTTGAGGCAGGGTATAATTTAGACACTGGAAACTATAATACATTCATAGGCTATAAATCTGGGTATTCATCAATAACGGCTTCAAAAAACAGCTTTGTGGGTTCATTTTCAGGATATGCTAATGTTACTGGTGTTAACAATTCCTTTTTTGGTTATGAATCTGGATATTCAAATAATGCAGGCAGTGATAACAGTTATTTTGGCTATCAGTCAGGACGAAACAGTTCTGGTAGCCGAAACAGTTTTTTTGGATCAGAAAGTGGCTATCAGTCTTCAGGTAGTAATAACAACTTCATTGGTTATAGAACAGGATATAACTCGGATGGTGAATATAATGTTTTAGTTGGAAATGAATCCGGATTTAATGCCGATGGGAGTAATAATACTTATATTGGCTACCAAGCTGGACATTCAGGAACTAACGCAATAGGTTACAACAACACCGTTTTAGGATATAGATCTGGCTTCGCAATAACATCAGGTGCGTACAATGTCTTCTTGGGATTTGAAAGTGGAATAAGTGTAACAGAGGGTACCTTTAATACCTTTGTTGGTTCGGGTTCAGGAAGTACAATCACGACTGGAACAGGAAATGTTTTTATTGGTTATAATTCTGGAGAGGGGCTACCTATAAATTCGAGTAATCTTTTGAGAATTGGTATCGGTGGAAACCCTTTAATTCAGGGCGTTTTTGCTACACCAACTGGAAGTGTTCAAATAAATGGAAATCTTCATACAATAGGAACTGCAACTAGCTCTGATCAACGATTAAAACAAGATATCTCCCCTATTACCAATTCATTAACGAAAGTTCTTAAACTTCGTCCAGTTCGATTTAAGTATCGATGGGATGAATTTAAAAAATATAGTTTTTCAAAGGGCTTTCACATTGGATTTATTGCTCAAGAAGTTGAAAAATTATTTCCTGAAGTTGTTCAAGAAAATTTAGATGGATATAAAGGAGTGAATTATTCTGCTTTAAGTAGTGTCTTGGTAGATTCAATACAAACTCAAGACTCTCAACTCAAGGAGCTTGAGGAAGAAACGCTTAAATTAAAACAAATGATCAAAGAGATTGAGTCTAAACTCAAGTTAAATCTGGAGGGGGGTTAATGCTTAGCTTACGATTAATCCATGCCTGTATTTTTTATAAAGTCCCTAAATTAGTGGCTTTTTTGCTATTTATAACACTGTTATTTTTAGGTATAAACGCAGCTGCTATTCCAAATGCAGCCTTACTAGATGTACAACTTCAAAACGAAGATGGTACCCTTTTAAGTGGACCTCAAACCATCTCAGTCATGATTTTTGACGCATTTCCGTCTTCACCTATTTGGTCTCATACTTATTCAAATGTTGTGGTTGAGAATGGGTATATTCAATTAAGGCTAGGTCCGTTTACTAATGAAGATGTATTGGACATCAACAATCCTCATATTCGACTACAAATAAACGCTGATGAAATCGTCTTAGATGACCCCATAAAGCTAATCTCACTTCACACGCGTTATGCGACAAAAACAAAAGGGTTTGTTGACAGTGACTTAGTTTCTATCCATCCACAAGATGACGGCCGATATTTTTTAGGAATTGGACAGTCTAATCCAAGTGAAAAAATAGATATTAGTGGTAATTTGAAGTTATCTGGTTCAACTTCAAAACTCCTATTTTCAGACAGCACTTTTTCGGACTCTACCACAGATTTCCAAACACAATTACGACTTCTTTTGTCTGGATCAGGTCCACAGCTGTATTTTAATTCAGGAAACTTTGGTGTTGGAACCGTTTTCCCTCTGTATCCTTTAGATGTGAGTGGAAATATTAAACTTAATAATTTACCAACGACAACAGCTCATACCGAAACCCTATTTATAAATTCAGATCAACTTATTCGCAAAAATTCTATTTTGAGCTCTAGTTTTGAAGGCTACGAAAACCACAGAATTGCGATTGGCACGCCCAACAGTAGTATTACTACGGGTTCTCCAATACTCTCAGTTTACCCACTTTCAAATTACCCCTATTTATTAATGGCTACTTCCTCTACTCATTATGGATTACGTGTCCCTTCTAATAATGCCATGTTGTCCATTTCTACAATAGACCCAACCGCGGTTTTGGATATTCGGCAACTATCATCTCCAATTAATCCTCTTCAAATTGATTATGATACAGGATCAGGCGTACGCTCTTATTTCAAATTAGATCAGTTTGCTAGAAGCACTCTTTATCATCATAGTAATCCTAATACCTTATTCTCTTTACAATCTTCAGGTTCCACTGTTCCGAGTATGATTATCAAAGATATGACAAATAGCTATGAAATTCTTAAGATCACAAACTCAACTATAACTTTAAACGCTGTCGTTTCAACAAATTTTCCTCTTACTGCTTCTACTGCTAATTTAGACTTAATACAGGATACATCTAGAGCCGCTATTCCTGTCCTTGTTTATGATTCTACTTTAAATAGACTCAAGAAACGAACCTTAGATCAAGCCTTATGGGATAGAAGTTTTTTTTGGAGACCCCACTCCACATCATCTGCAGGTGATCTAAAACTTTACTTTCATGCAACTCCGAGTCAAAATGCTGTAATAGGCACCTCTACGGATCTCGGGAAAGACACCCCTCTTATAGTAGAAGGTATTCTCAAAACCAGTGACAGTTTACGGTTTCAAAATACAAGTACTCAAAATAGTGCTGCAACTTATGATGGGAATTACTGGGGAATAGGTCTGCTTAACCCTTCTGCAAAACTACATATTCAAACCACGGATACCTCAGCTACAGACCCTTTATTGACAGTACATGGACTTGAAAAAGACGCCATGATCATTTCCATAGATGGGAAGATTTCTATTGGAACACACAATGATCC
>MDTB01188986.1_pt1 | contig 14185 bp, 13 predicted proteins | sample 811161 | NCBI WGS metagenome assembly MDTB01 (sample SAMN05326650, study PRJNA326480) | marine metagenome | isolation source: seawater | place: Mediterranean Sea | collected 2009
TCCTTGGTTTTGGTCAGATCAGTATAACTTTAAGTTACAAATAGTCGGCTTAAATTTTGGCTTTACTAGTGTTTTTCATAGAAAAAACAAAGATAAAAATTCATTTTGGTATTATAAAAGGAATAAATTAATATCAGTTGATGCTATAAATGATCCTACAAGCTATATGGTTGGAAAAAAATTTTTAGAAATTAATAAAACTCCTAATCATGAGGATATCGTATCTATGAATAAGGATCTAAAACAAATGTTAAGAGAAATTAAATGAGAGTTGTTGGAGGAAAATGGAAAAGTAGAAAACTTAATAGTTTTTTAAAATTTTCAACAAACTCAGTTATTCGTCCAACTACAGATAGAGTAAAAGAAAATATTTTTAATATATTAGAAACTATAAAAACTGGAAATCCAATTGTAGGAGCTAAGGTTTTAGATATTTTCTGTGGAACTGGAAGTATGGGGATTGAAGCAATATCAAGAGGAGCATCTTTTTGTCACTTTGTTGATCAATCTTTAATCTCAAAAAAAATAACTGAAAAAAACATTCAAAAACTTTCTTGTCAGGAAGAAACTAGATTTACACTTAAAGATGTTTTAGAAATAGGACATTGTGATCATGATAGAGCTGATATTGTTTTTTTAGATCCACCATATAAAAAAAGAATTGCGGAAAAATCAATCCAAAAATTATTTCAATTGAGTTGGATAGACGAAAAAACACTTTTAATATTGGAAAAAGGAAAAGATGAATTATTCAAATCTGATTTTCGGTTATTTGATAAGAGAAATTATGGTAATACTGAAATTTTGTTTTTAAAGTTTTAGATATTTTTGTTAAAGTTATTTACTTTAGTAAAAAAAAATATACTAACTCATATTTTAATTTTTTTAAGGACTGCATTTGGATAATAATAAATATACAGATTTTGGTTTTTCTAGAGTAAAATTTAAAGACAAATCCACCTTAGTTAAAAATCTCTTTGAAAATGTTTCTACTAAATATGACTTGATGAATGATTTAATGAGTTTGGGAATTCACAGAGTTTGGAAAGAATTAATGTTGGATTGGTTGGCTCCAAGAAGTGGACAAAATTTGGTAGATGTTGCAGGTGGGACTGGAGATGTAGCAATAGATTTTATAAAAAGAGCTAAAAATAATGTTAATGTAACTATTTTAGATCTAACTGAATCTATGATATTACAAGGCCAAAAAAAACTAACAGATATTCCTATTGACTCAAAAATAAGTTGGGTTTGTGGGGATGCTATGTATTTACCATTCAAAGATAATTCGTTTGATGTTTATACGATTTCATTTGGAATTAGAAATGTTACTGATATTTCTAAGACTCTGTCTGAAGCCTACAGGGTTCTAAAGCCTGGCGGTAGAATAATGATACTTGAATTTTCATCAGTAAAAAATGATTTGGTTTCGTGGTTTTATGATAAATATTCATTTAATATAATTCCCAAAATAGGAGAATTTATTTCAAATGATAGAGAAAGTTATCAGTATCTAGTTGAAAGTATAAGAAAATTTCCTGATCAAGATACATTTTCTGAAATGATAAATAATGAGGGTTTTCGAAGAGTAAAATATAGAGATCTTACTTTTGGAATTGCTGCTTTGCACTCTGCTTGGAAGATATAAATGAGGGGTCCACACAATATTTGGAGGCTTATTAGAACAGGAGCAACATTTGAACGATCAGGGGCTATGGCAGTAGCAATGGATGCTTTAGAAACACCTAATTCAATTAAAGTACCCATACGTTTCTTGGTTTGGCCTATCCAATTTCTTGGATTAAGAGGAGATAAAAAATATTCTCCAGTATTAAGAGCATTGATTGCATTGGGACCCGCATATATTAAATTTGGACAATTATTATCTACAAGGCCAGATGTAGTAGGAGAAGGTTTGGCAGCTGAGTTAAGAATACTACAGGACGCTCTTCCTGCATTTGATCAAAAAGATTCCATAAAAGTTATTGAAAATGACCTTGGTATAAATATTAATGATGTTTTTTCAAATTTTGAAGAGCCAGTTGCTGCAGCATCCTTAGCTCAAGTTCATAAAGCTACTGTTAAATCGACTAAGCAAACAGTAGCAGTAAAAGTATTAAGACCAGGAATTGAGAAGGCATTTTTAAAAGACATTAATGCTTTTTATTTTATTGCTAGATTTTTAGAATTACTGTCACCTTCTTCTCGTAGATTAAAACCTATTGAGGTTATAAACTATTTTGAAGGTATTGTTAGAGCAGAAATAGATTTACGAATGGAAAGTGCAGCTGCAGCTGAATTTTATTTTAATACTGAGAAAGATAAAGATTTTAAAGTCCCAAAGGTGGTTTGGGATTTATCAAATAAGCGAGTTATGACAACAGAGTGGGTAGAAGGAATCCCAGTGGGTAATTTAAATTTACTTAAGGATAATGATATAGACTTAAAAAAATTATCAGAATTAATAATTCAATCCTTTTTAAATAATGCACTTAGGGATGGCTTTTTTCATGCTGATATGCATCAAGGTAATTTAAGATGTGGTTCTGATGGAAAATTAATAGTGATGGACTTTGGTATAATGGGACGCATAGATTTATATACTAGAAGAGTTTACGCACAAATTTTGAATGGATTTATTAATAAGAACTACAGAAAAGTTGCCGAAGTTCATTTTGAGGCAGGTTATATTAGCTATGATCAAGATATAGATAAATTTGCTCAAGCCCTTCGTTCTGTTGGGGAACCTATTTTTGGTATGGAAGCCAGCAAAATTTCAATTGCTAAATTACTCGGACATCTTTTTGAGGTTACTGAGCGTTTTGGAATGCAGGTTAGAACGGAGCTTCTTTTATTGCAAAGAACTATGGTTGTCGTAGAAGGTGTAGGTAGAAGTTTAAATCCAAATCTTAATATGTGGGAAGTTGGAAGACCAGTAGTAGAGAATTATATAAAAGAAAATCTTGGTCCACAAGCAGTGTTAAGAGATATAAAAGAAAGTGTTAAAGCTATCGTAAAATTCGGCCCTCATGCTCCATATCTTATTGAAAAATCTCTTCGTAATGCCTTAGATTTCAAACCACTAAAACCACGAAAAAGAAGATTGCCTGCTCTAATAGGAGGAATTGTGTTGGGATTAATTTTAGGAATAATAGGAATGGTACTTCTTTTTTTATCAGTCAACTTGAACTTTTTTGAATAGGTATACGGTCTCGTGGCTCAACTGGATAGAGCAGCCCCCTCCTAAGGGGCAGGTTACAGGTTCGAATCCTGTCGGGACCGCCATAAAAAACTCTTTTTCAAAGCTAAATTCAATTTATAAGTTATATTCAAACAAATTTTAAAAGTAGTATATTATTATCAAAAAAAAAATAATTTCTGGAGTAGATGAAGCAGGTAGGGGATCCTGGGCTGGACCTGTAGTATCAGCTGCTGTCATATTAAATAAATATACAAATATAAATAATTTAAAAGATTCAAAAATTTTAAGTGCTAAAAAAAGAAATGAAATTTTTGAACAGTTAAAAAAAGATACAATAATAGGAGTAGGCTTTTCTTCTGTTGAAGAGATATATAAATATAACGTATTACAGGCTACATTTTTATCTATGATAAGGGCTATAAATTCATTATCAAAAAAACCAGAATTATTATTAATAGATGGAAATATGGTACCGCCTCAAATTGAGATAAAATCTCAATGTATAATTAATGGTGATAAATTAGTTCCTGAAATTTCAGCTGCATCTATAGTTGCTAAGGTAATTAGGGACGCCCATATGAAAATTTTAGATAATAAATATCCTGGTTATAATTTTAAAAAAAATTCTGGTTATGGGGTTAGTACTCATTTAGAGGCTTTAAAAAAACTTGGTATTACTCCCATACATAGACGTAAATTTAAACCAATACACAATATGTTGTGTGAAGAAAATTAAATAACTTATTGATTTAAAAAACTATTTGACAGATTCAATGTTTTGAATCATTTTGATCTAATATTTTGTTTGTGAGATTAAAATGAGTACTGTTACTAAAAAAGACAAAACATTATTACCATTAAATACAATTCTAGAAGGTGACACCATCGATTTAATGGAAGAATTACCAAGTGATTCAATTGATCTTATTTTTGCAGATCCCCCCTATAATTTACAATTAAATGGGAATTTACGTCGACCAGATCATTCTATGGTTGAAGCTGTAAAAGAAGATTGGGATAGGTTTTTAAATTTTAAAGATTATGATTTATTCTGTGAGAAATGGCTTGCTGAAGCAAGGAGAATACTTAAACCAAATGGTGCTCTATGGGTAATTGGTACTTATCATAATATTTACAGACTTGGATCAATCCTTCAAAATTTAGGTTTTTGGATATTAAACGACGTTATATGGAGAAAATCAAATCCCATGCCAAATTTTCATGGTAAAAGATTAACTAATGCCCATGAGACTCTGATTTGGGCATCAAAATCAGATAATTCAAAATATGTATTCAATTATGAAGCTCTTAAAGAACTAAATGAAGGTTTGCAAATGCGTTCTGATTGGATCATGCCTATTTGTAGTGGGAAGGAAAGAATTAAAAATAAAATAGGAAAAAAAGCTCACCCCACTCAAAAACCAGAATCATTATTACATAGAATTTTGATTGGTTCATCCAATAGAGAAGATGTTATACTAGATCCATTTTTTGGAACAGGAACAACGGGAGCAGTTGCAAAAAAACTAGGAAGAAAATTTATAGGTATAGAAAAAGAAAAACAGTATATAGAAATAGCTAAAAAAAGAATTAAAGATATTATTCCACACGATGAAAAATCTTTAGAAGTTACAAAAAGTAAAAGAAATTTGCCTAGAATACCGTTTGGCTCACTTATAGAAAGAGGAATTTTAAATCCAGGAGAAGATTTGCAATCATTTAATGGTAGATACATTGCTAAAATAAGAGCAGATGGAACTTTAATCTCGCATGATACAAAAGGGTCAATTCATCAAGTTGGGGCTATATTAGAAGGTTTACCGTCTTGTAATGGTTGGGCATATTGGCATTTTAAAGTAGATGGATCGACGGCACCAATAGATGTTTTACGTCAAAAACTTAGATCTGAAATATACCCATCAAATAACATTATTAATTGAAAAAACTTTCTATTCCAAATGCCACACTTTTTTTCATTACAGTTGGAAGTGAATTAATAGTATTTTTATTAATAGGTTCTAAATATACATTATTTGGATAGTTTTTTATCATTGAGATCATTACTTTAAGTTCAAGATCAAAATGTGTAAATGAATGAAAAATAGATTGATTTAAAGTTTTCCACTCACCTTTGAATGGTGGTTTTGGGACAGGAAATTCACTTTCTTTCCAGTCACTAGTAGGGGGACATATAGTGCCAGCAAGTAATCCTTTTTCTGGTCTTTTAATTAAAATAATTTTATTTGCATAAGTGATTCCTATAAAAATAAAACCCTTTCTACTTACTTTTCTTAACTTATTGTTTTTTATAGGTATAAAGTTGTAAGTATTATTTTTAAAAGCTAAACAATATTTATTTACAGGACAAAAGTTACATTTTGGATTTGTTGGTTTACATATTGTAGCTCCTAAATCCATCGTAGCCTGAGCAAAATCTCCAGGTCTTTTTTTTGAGTAAATTGTTTTTAGATTTTTATGAATAATTGAGTTACTCTTTTTTATATCTTCTTTTATTTCAAACAATCTAGATACAATCCGTTGAATGTTTCCGTCTATCACTATTGCAGGTTTATTAAATGCTATAGAAATAATAGCCGCAGCTGTATAAGTACCAATTCCAGGTAGATTTAATAACTCTTTCTCACTATCAGGAAATTTTCCTTCATAATTTTCACAGATTATTTTTGCACATTTTTTTAAATTAAGTGCTCTTCTATAGTAACCTAAGCCAGACCATTCTTTTAAAATTTCATCTTCATTGCTTTCATTTAGTTTAAGAACATTCGGCCATTTATTAATAAAATTCAAATAATAATTTTGTACTGTTTTAACACCAGTTTGCTGAAGCATTATTTCAGAAATCCATATCTTATAAGGATTATTTTTAATGCCTCTTTTTGTTAATTCTGGTGGAATTCTCCAGGGCATTTTTCTTGCTTCTCTATCATACCAGTCTAGTAAAGTTAAACTAAACTTAGAGTAGTTTACCTTATCTGTTTTTTCATTTATTTTATTCATTATTTAATTATTAGAATGTTAATTATATTATGAATATTAAGAATTTTCAAAAAGTATCAGATCTTTTTGATGAAATAATACCTGAAAGGTTAAAAAAGAAGAGTTTTATTTATAACAATATTTTTAATAATTGGAAACAGATAGTTGGTGAAGATATTTCTATAATTACAAACCCTTGTAAATTAAAATTTTCTAAGAATAAATCTTCAGAAGCGATACTAACAATCGAAGTTCATGAAATGTTGGTACACCAAGTACAATTATTAATAGAACAAATTATTCAAAGAATTAATTTCTTTTATGGATTAAATGCTGTAAAAGAAATAAAATTAAAAAAAACTAATAATTTGAATTTACTTAAAAGCGACTGAATTATTAAACAGATTTAATTTTCTATGATAAATAATATATTTAATATTGCTTCTTTTTCAAAAAGTAATATCTCTATAATCAAAATATACTTAAAAAATTTAAATTTTATTAGAATAAATAAAACTCATGAAAATCAAATTCATTCATATTTCACTTACTTGCATAATATTTTTTTTAAATCCTTTACTAAGTATCTCTAGTGAAAATAATGAAATAAAAACTACTGATAAAGTTTTACCAATGATTATAGGTGACGAAAAAGCACCAATAAAAATTATTGAATATGCTTCTTTTACTTGCCCTCATTGTGCAACTTTCCATATCGAGGTTTTACCAAAATTGAAGACTAATTATATTAATAATGGAAAAGTGCTTTTAGAATATAGGGAAGTTTATTTTGATGGTCCAGGTTTATGGGCTGGTTTGTTAGCTCGTTGTCAAGGAAATAAGAAATACTTTGCTATGATTAATCTTATTTATAAAAAGCAGAAAGATTGGGCTAGAGGAAACCGTGATGAAATTATTGAAGGATTACTATCAATTGGAAGACAATCAGGATTAACTGATGATAAATCAAGACAGTGTATGGAAAATGCTGAACTTGCTAAAAAATTAATTGAAAATTTCAAAAAAAATACCAAAGCTGACGGTATTTCTAGTACTCCTAGTTTTATCATAAATGGAGAACTAATGCAAAATATGTCCTATGAAAAACTTAAAGAAATTATAGATAAAAAATTGAATTAAATACTAATTAGATCAAATCATTAATTGATTAGATTTTTTATACTTTCTTTAATTTTTTTAACGTCTCGGAATTTAAATTCAATTTTAACTATATCTATAAAAGCCTGTAATTTTTTTGGAATCCTAACTAAATCTTTCTCAGTTGTAATAAGTTTTAAATTGAAATTATTCGAATAGTTTATAAGTTTTTTTATATCTTTAAAGGTATAGGGATAGTGATCAGGAAATTCTACTTTTTTTACCACATGAAAACCCTTTTGTTTTAAAGTATTAAAGAATTTATCTGGATATGCTATACCTGAAAAGGCTAGTACTCTTTGATTTTGAAATTTATTATATTCTTTTTTTTCATGAAAAGAACCTTTAATAATTGGAATTGGATATTCTTTTCTTAGTTTTGTGATTAATTTATTATCGCAATCTTTATTAATAATGAAAATTACCGCATCTGCTCTAGAAAAGCCACTTTTAATTTTTTCTCTTAACGGACCCATTGGAAATATAAATTCATTTCCAAATAAAATTTTTGAGTCAATTACTACTAATGATAAATCTTTTTTGATTGTGGAGTTTTGATAACCATCATCTAACAATACTATATCAAAACCATCTTTAAATGCTTTCATAATTCCATCTCTTTTATTTTTTGATACTATTACAGCACCTTTTTTTGAAAGAATAATGGGTTCATCACCAACTTTTTGAAAGTTGTCATTTTGATTTACGTAATGAGGATATTGAATTATACCACCGTACCCTCTACTAACCACACAAGCTTTAATTCCCATATCATTTAATAAAATTTGTAGAGCCATTGTTACTGGAGTTTTCCCAGAACCACCTAAGATTAGATTTCCAACACAGATCACAGGAATAGGCATTTTCTCCCATAGACCATTTTTTAATTTATATTGAATTACTAGTTCCCAGATTTTACTCAAAGGTTTTAGAATAAACAAAAGCGGGCTTATTTCATTTTTATTTTTGAACCAAAATTTTGGTGTTTTTATTAGCAAAAAAAATCTCTTTAATAAATAATTTAATTACCTGCTATCGTCATTTCGTCTATTAAAATACTTGGAACACGCCTAGAAAGATGAGGTTTGCTATCATTTGCTATTATCATATTTTTAATCATTTGAATTAAATTTCCAGCAATGGTGCATTCATTAACTGGGTGAGAAATTTTACCACCTTTAAACCAAAATCCAGAAGCACCTCGTGAATAATCACCATTATTTTGGTTTATGGATGATCCAATCATTGAACATATCATTAAACCTTCATCTGCTTTTTTTAATAGATCATCAAGGGATAGATTCCCGCCAGTTAATTCAATATTACCTACACCAGGATAAGGAAGGGTTGAACTAGATCTTAAGGCATTACAAGTTGATTTCAAACCTAATTGATTGCTGGTTTTTAAATCTAGAACCCAACTCTTTAAAACACCATTTTCTATAAATAAATTATTTTTTGTTTCTAATCCTTCAGCATCAAAAGGTCTAGAACCAAACATTCTTGGAAGGTGTGGATTTTCAATTAAACTGTATTTTTCAGGTATAATTTTATTATTCAAAAAATTTAGAAGCCAACTAGAGCCATTTGTAATAGCTTGTCCATTTATTGCACTCAAAATATGCCCTATAATTGAAGATGAAATTCTTTCATTAAAAATTACTGGGTAATTTCCAGTGGATGGTTTTGTAGCTCCTATCATTTTTAGTGCTCTATCAGCAGCAAGATTTCCAATGTCAGAAGGAGGAGGTAAATCTTTTAAATGTGTCCTCTGTTCAAATGCATATTCTCTTTCCATTTTATTATTATTAGATGCAATAGCCGAAGAGGAAATGTAGTAGGAAGATTTTTTATATCCATTTGAAAATCCATTGGATGTACAAAGTATGAATTCATTATTAGAAGCTCCTGCAGTGCTTCCATCTGTATTTGAAATTTTAGCTGATTTGTAAGAAGCCTCATCAGCGTTAAGAGACATTTCTTCAAAAATTGAAGTATTCATGATATTAGTTGAATTATTATCAAAAATATCAAGATTTTCATTTTCAATTTTATTAGAAAACTGATTACTTTGTGCTAAAATATCAAAAGGATTTATTAAAGACTCATTAGCTATTTCATTTGCTTTTATTGCTAGCTGTTTCAAGCTTTTTTCACTTGTATTGCTTGTGGAAACTAGTGCCGATTTATTATTATTAATAACCCTTAAAGAAATTGAAGTTTTATCGGAAACCTCTGAAAATTCAATCTTACCTTTTCTAGCTTCTACTGTTGTATCAATCTCATTTGAAATAAATACCTCAGAATCTATTGAACCATTTTTTTTTGAAAACTCTATCAGTTTATCTGCCAGGTTTAGATATTTAGTGCTCATGAAATAATTAACCTATATAAATTTACAAAGTTGATATTTATTTTGTTTTTTCAATTATTCAATAAACAAATTTTTAAAAAAGCAAAAGAAATAACTTTCTTTGCGGAAAGCTTAGTATTTTTTCTTAATTCTAGCTCTGTGTCTCTTAAAATTATTAGAGCCTCTTCAACACTTGATTTTTTCCAAGACTGTATATTTTTTATAAATTTTTCTTTATTTTTTCCAATAATAGGGGGCCAAATTGTTTTTAGAAAAGAAAATGATTTATCCTCAGTGGTTAACATTCTATATAATATACTTAATTGATTGCTAGCAGTTAAAATTAAACTGCTAGCATTTTTAATTTCACCAGGATAATTAGAAAAATAATCAACAATGAATTTTTCCTTTTTTTCCAATAAAAAATCAAAAAGTTTTTTTTCATTAGAATTTATTTCAAGAGAAAAAACATTTTCAATGTCTTCTATAGAAAGATGACTTTCTTCAGAACATTTAAATAGATAAAGTTTTTTTAATTCCTGTTTGAATTCTAAAAAATCATAATTTGATGATAAATCTCTCAATCTTTTAATGACTATATTATCAGTTACCTCTATTTTATAATATTTAAGTTGGTCTTGTATTTCTCTTTCAGTTAATTCTACAGGGTAAAAACCAGTTGAACACGACTTTAGATCTGTCTCTATTAATTTTCTAATTTTTGAGTTTTTTCCTAAATATCCACCTGTCAGTATTAGATAATGATCATGAAGATCAAGATTTTCTAATATATCTTGAACATAAGGAGTTTCTTTATCAGTAATATCATTTACCACAATAACTTTTTGGTCTCCAAAAAATGACCTAGTTTTAATTTCTGTAATAAGTAAATCTTTATCTTTTTGTATTAAATTCTTGTCTAGAAACACTAGTTTCATTTGTTCTAAAGCTTTAGGTCCAACTAATTTTAATTCTAGTAGTTTTCTAAAATACCAAATCTTTGAATTTAAAGTTCCATGAAGTAGAAAAACTTTTTTTTCAGTAGGAATATTATCTAGAAAATGCTGGAATTTAAAATCTCTTATTATCAATTTAAAAAATCCTTTCCAAAAATAAGAATTTCCATTCTTACTTTTTCTGCAATATCATAAGCTAATCTTTTTTTCGCATTATTTTGTGCTACTTCAGCTTTAAAACCTGTCATACTAGTTGAAGCAGAGAAAGCTGTTTCTGTATCAATTTTTTTAGAAAATATTACTTCATTTGTTTTTATTTCAATTATGAATAAAGTTGATTTTAATATCAAATTATATCTTGTAATTTCATTATTTTCCGTAAATATACTTTTTTTCTTTCTCAAAGAATTTTTTAATTCAATTTTATATTTTGGATTTTTGGCAAAACCAAAATCTGATAAGAGTTTTTCTTTTATATGAAAATCAATGTCGCTCTTAGGTGAAAAAATTATAAATCGACCACTATTAAAAATAGGAGATTTTTTAAAATCGTTATTTATAAGTGGTTGGTAACCACAAGCAAATAAAAATATTAAAAATGAACCGACGATAAATTTTAATTTTTTAAATGACAACATTAATAATTTTACCAGTGACAATAATTATTTTTTTGGGAGGTAGTCCATCTAAAAATTTTTTCACAGTAGGAAGTTTTAATATTTTTTCTTCAAGATCACTATTTAAAATATCTTTTAGAACGGTGATTTCTGTTCTTTTTTTTCCGTTGATTTGAATAGGATATGTAATTTCTTCATTGTAGATAAATTTATTAATTACTTCAGGCCATTTTTCTTCATAAAGAAATGATTCTGATTCAAAAAGACTCCAAATTTCTTGTGAAAGATGAGGTGTAATTGGTTGCATTAGACTAGACAAAATTTTAATTGAATATTCTTTTACCCCATATGACGCTTTTGAATTTGAAATAAAATTAGTTAACTCATACATTTGTGCAACAGCTTTATTAAATGAGAAGTTAGTAAGACAATAAGTGACATTTTTAATGGAATTATGTGATGCTCGTAATAATTCATTATCTTCTTTGTTTTCAGATAAAGCAATTTTGAATTTGTTTGCAGAATTTACTTTTTTTCCTTCATCATAAATTTTATAGGATATTCTCCATACTTTTTGAAGATGTCTCCATGCAGCCTCAACTCCTGCAGTAGTCCATTCAACGTCTCTTTCTGGAGGACTATCAGACATCATAAACCATCTGGCTGTATCTGCTCCAAACTGTTCTATGATATCTTCAGGATCAACAACATTCTTTTTTGATTTTGACATTTTAACTGATTGACCTACCTCAACCAGTGATCCTGTTTTAATATTAATAAAAGTTCTTTTGTTGTTATCTTTTTTTAACTCTTTTACTTCATTAGGAGCCAGCCATTTTCCAATTTTATCTTTGTAAGTTTCATGACAAACCATTCCCTGAGTAAACAAAGAAGAAAAAGGCTCTATTGCTTTATTTGGAATATGACCAGTTTCAAACATTGCCCTACAAAAAAACCTAGAATAAAGTAGATGTAGTATGGCATGTTCAACACCACCAATATATTGATCCACATTCATCCAATAATCTATTGATTCTTTTTCAGTAGGACTGGTTGATTCTGGTGAGGTAAATCTAGTAAAGTACCAAGAGCTATCTACAAAAGTATCCATTGTATCTGTTTCTCTTTTTGCCTTTCGATTACAATTAGGACATTGAGTAATAAGCCATTCCTTATGTCTATTTAAAGGATTACCTGGTAAGTCAAAGGTTACATTTTTAGGTAATTGAACTGGTAGATTATCTTTTTTTTCAGGAACAATACCGCAATTCTCACAGTGTATTATTGGAATGGGACATCCCCAATATCGCTGTCTAGAAATACCCCAATCTCTTAAACGATAGTTTGTTTTCTCAACTCCTATCTTCATTTCAAATAATCTATTTGCAATTGTATTTTTTGCTTCTTCTATAGATAATCCATTGAGAAAATCTGAATTAATTAAATTTCCAGGACCTATGTAAGCTTCATTTTTAATTTTAAAATCTTTTGCCTTCATGTCTGATGGACAGACAACTGGGTTTACAACTAAATTATATTTATTAGCAAAATCTAAATCTCTTTGATCATGGGCAGGACATCCAAAAATAGCGCCAGTTCCATAATCCATAAGTACAAAATTAGCTACAAAAAGTGGATAACTCTTTTTTTCATCAAAAGGATCAAGGACTGAAATTTTAGTTTTATAGCCAATTTTTTCTGCTTTTTCTATAGCTTCTTCACTAGAAGAAGTTTTGCGACATTGATCTATAAATTCAGCCAATTTATTATCCTTACTTGCAATTAGTGATGCTAATGGATGATCAGAGGATATAGCAGCAAAACTCATTCCAAAAAGAGTATCATGTCTAGTAGTATAAACTTTTAATTTATTATATTTTTCTGGATAATTTTGAAGTTTAAAATCAATTTCTAAGCCAGATGATTTTCCAATCCAGTTTTTCTGCATAAGGCGAACTTTTTCTGGCCAATTAGGCATATTGTCAAGTGAGTTTAAAAGTTCTTCTGAATATTTTGATATTCTAAAAAACCATTGAGTAAGTTCTTTTCTTTCTACAACTGCTCCAGAACGCCATCCTAATCCATTTTCTACTTGTTCATTGGCTAGTACTGTTTGATCAACCGGATCCCAATTTACTGTAGCACTTTTTCTATAAGCCAGACCTGCATTTAGCATATCAATAAACATGGATTGTTGATGACAATAATAATCTGGATTACAAGTAGCAAACTCTCTTGACCAATCAATAGATAGTCCAAGTGGCTTCAATTGGTTTCTCATATCTTTAATATTTTGGTAGGTCCAGTCTTCAGGATGGATGTTATTTTCCATTGCAGCATTTTCTGCTGGCATTCCAAAAGCATCCCATCCCATTGGATGTAAAATATTATATCCACAAGCTTTCATATATCGTGCAACAACATCTCCCATAGTATAATTTCTCACATGACCCATATGTATTCTTCCAGAGGGATATGGAAACATTTCAAGAACATAATATTTGGGTTTTGATCGATTTATTTTGGACTTGAAAAGTTCATTTTCATTCCATTTTTTTTGCCACTTTATTTCATTTTTTTTGAAATTATACCGATTCATATTGAGTGACTTTCTAATCATTAAATTCTTATATATTTTTATATATTTATTATAACGCTATTGACAATCATAATTGTTTCTTAACCGATAGTTGCTAATTAAAATCTTAAATTGTTTAAATTTCAATTTAGCATTAGGATTATCTTGATAGTTATTTCACAATTGATAGGTAGTAATTTAAGGAAGAATCTGCGACAAAAAGTCAAAAAAACTTGTTCCAGACTCATAAAGGATCATTTCACTGTGGCATCTTTGCACCAAAAAAAAAAACAAGTTAATTTTATGATTAAGAAACTTGACCCA
>MDTB01238787.1_pt1 | contig 14185 bp, 9 predicted proteins | sample 811161 | NCBI WGS metagenome assembly MDTB01 (sample SAMN05326650, study PRJNA326480) | marine metagenome | isolation source: seawater | place: Mediterranean Sea | collected 2009
ATCAGATCGAATAGTCGCTGGATATCTATCAGTTCCAATAATATCCTTAATGCCTCTAGCATTCAGAACTGCTTTGCCAACCTTACCCAAGACTGAAGTTTGCTCAATAGTCGATGCAAGAGCGAATCCAAAAATCTTTATATTTTTTATCGGTTTTAAAACTTTTTTATACTGATTTTTCATAATTATTTTTTATGGCTGGGAAAATATTGTTGCATCTGTTCAATATTTTTTTGAATATCAATTATATTCTCTTCAATATTTTTTACACGTCTGACTAAGTCTGGTTTGCTGTCTGTAAGAATATTTAGCTCAGACTTGCCGGTGGAACCTTCTATTATCTTTGATGCGTTCGTTTTACGATCAATAACAGAAAAGATTTTTATTTCTCGATAAATTCCTTTCATTTTTATCGCTTGTCTTTCCTCAACTTCAATCATATCCTTGGCATGAGCGTAGCTTTCATAAGATAATAAGATACCGTCGGCGTCAGCACCTGCTTCTAGTCTCTGAGCAACATTTACCTCTCCGCCTATAATTGTGTAAGTAAGCCTCTGATCGCTACCAAAATTGCCAACATTACAGTATCCTGTATTTATACCGATTCTGACCTGAAATGGGTCCGCAAATCCCTCTTTTTGCCATTTTTTCTTTAATTGGACCATTCTCTCTTGCATTTTAAGTGCCATTTCTACACAAGCCCTAGCATCTTCACGTTCCCCTTGGGTTTCTGGGTCACCGAAAAAAACCATCATAGCGTCACCAATATATTTATCAATGGTTGCCCCACACGCGATTGCAATAGTAGTCATTTCAGAAAAATATTCATTGAGAAATTTAGTTAGATCCTCTGGCTGAAGACCTTCTGAGGTTGCTGTAAAGTTTTTTATATCACTAAAGAAAATAGTCAATTTTTTTCGGCGAGTAGTTATCGTCTGATCATAATTACCGGCTAACATCGCTCGGTGGATTTGAGGAGGTAGATATTTACCCAGTTGATTCGATAATTCAACTGTTTTTTCTCTCTGTTTTTCGGCTTCTAATTTTTGGCGATTGGCATCCTCTACTACAGCCGATATTAATTTCTCGTTTAATCTATTTTTGAATAAATACTTATTTTTTTCAATGTTGCCCTCGATTTCCTTAATCCGATAAGTCTCTGTGAAGACAATTTTTCCCCATCCATCCCCGTCTTCATCCATATCTGGCACGTGAATAATCTCATGATCGAAAATATCTGAAAAAACTGATACCGCTTGGGCAAGAAATGTTCCCTCCCAATAGCTCGCATGTCTGGAGGGTGATGCTGATATAAACTCAATATCGTAATGTAAATCTCTGTTTTTTTTTCTATTAATATAGTATTCGACGGTACCGCCTAGTGTCCCGGTTTTTAACATCGCATTTGAAAGCTTTGTTATCTCTTTCATATAGCGCTCAAGTGCAACCTCGAGGGACTTTGTTTCTTTTTTACTATTTGCCCATAGGTCACAGAACTGTTGACCCATTTCCGGATAAAGTTCCCATAACCCAAAACCAAAACATATAAGGGCATCTTTACCAAAACGATTTAACGCCTCATCATGAATAGAACTTCTCACCGAAACAGGATACTGTTTATCGGGATTCACGGACTGAATTCCAAGAGAGGTTAACACCTCTACTCCTAAGGAGCCTAGGCTCTTCATAGTCTGAATTGTTGAAGTGATAGCCCGCCCGGGAATGGTCACATCGGATTCTTGTTCTAATTTTTTACTCATAAGCTACTAAAAAAATACCAATTTTTCTTAAGAGTTCCAAACTCATTTCAGCTAAGTATTTAAAACTTGAAAAATTTGCTTTAACTGTAGTTTTATTTCAGATAACTCATTTTCTAGCCCTTTTGACTTATTACTTAATAACAATATATCTTTTCTCATTTTATCCAGCTCCGTAGTTTCGCTTAAATCGATTTTTTTGTGTTTATTAATGCTTTTTTCTATCGTTTGCCGTCGTGTTCTACTTTGCACAGAGAAAACCTTAATCTCTCGATTTATACCCTTCATTTGAATTGTTTCTTGCTCCTCAACTTCAATCATATCTTGGGAGTGTGCGTACGTCTCATAAGGAATTAAAATACCCCCCGGCTTAGCACCTGCTTCAAGTCTTTGAGCCACATTAACCTCACCCCCGATAATGGTGTATGTTAAACGTTGGTCGCTTCCAAAATTGCCGACGTTACAGTAGCCCGTGTTTAGACCCATACGAACCTCAAATGGATTCGAAAATCCTTGGTTACGCCACTTTTTTTGCAGTTGCCTAATACGCTCTTGCATTTTTAAAGCCATTTCTACGCAAGATCGTGCATCTTCTTTTTCACCTCTAGTTTCGGGATCTCCAAAAAAAACCATCATCGCATCACCAATGTATTTATCAATGGTTGCTCCGCAATCTACAGCTATTTTCGTCATCTCTGAAAAATACTCATTCAGATATTTGGTTAAATCCTCAGGTTGTAGGCCCTCTGATGTCGACGTAAAGTTAACAATATCACTGAAAAAAATAGTTAATTTCTTCCTACGCGTAGTTATTTTTGTATCATAATTGCCAGATATCAGAGCATTATGTATTTGCGGCGGTACGAATTTACCTAGTTGGCGGGATAACCCCTCGAGCATGTCTTTTTGGCTTTCCGAATCATTAAACATTTTTAGCATTAAATCGGTTCTTGCCTCTAAACGCTCCTCCATAAGCAACTCTCTGTTGGTTTTATTTAAACTTCTTGGCTCAAGCCTCATGTCGTATACGCAATCCGACCAGTCCGTACCCTCACAACTTTTATCACTTAACAATTTGAATTTGGGCAACCAATCTTTACCACCATATTTAATAATTTGCGACCGCAACACGGTGCGGTGAAAAGCCTCATGACGAATTGGTGCCAACGTCGATAAAGTAATTTCATATTGGTTAGTATCTATACGCTTTACCCTGCCTCCGTATCCTTCATATTCCCCCTTGATTATTAATGCCTGCATTTCGGTGAAAGTCCTCATATAGATATTGAGAAATTGATCCATTTCTACCATCTCATAATCACCATTTATGGCGCCTTTGTCTAAAAGCATTGCATCCCACAAATCCCCCATTGCTTTTGTTGAAACCATCTCGTAACCGAAAGTAATTAGCGACGCATCCCCATAGCGAGCGAAAGGCACCTCCTGGAGCGCTGTCCTTAAGTGGTGGGGATACCATTTGTCTGGATCTATCTCCTGAATACCATGTTCTCTAAGAACTTGTTCGCCCATGGTCCCTAATATACTCATGGTGTTAACAGTTCCCAACATAACTGTCCCCTTCGCTACCGCCAATTTGTTTTCAATCTTTTTCTTTGACATAGGTCATATTCTAAAGTTATCTGTAGATTTTACTTTTATGTTGGTAAACTTCTGGCAATGATTGACGAATGATGCGAGTTAATAAGCCATTTGCCAGACTCTTTCCTAAAACCCCATACCACTCGAGCAGGAATTTTTTGCCTATCAATCAAATCGAAATAGAGCATGCCACCAACTGTCACAAAAGTGTCTGTTGACTGAACCCAATGAAGCGTTTCAACTGATGCTGTTACACCCTGAACGGATGAAAAAGTCTCCTCAAAATATTTCCTCACTCCTAGCGAACTTGTAATAAGGTCACTTCCAATCGTTGAGTAGAATATGCATTCCTCTGTATAAACCGATGCAATTATTTTCGGAGATCCAAGCGCCCAACCTTTTTCCCAAAGGGTGATAGTTTTACTCACGCTATTCTTAATTTCTTCGTTCACTGGTGTTATCAATAAAGTTAATCAGTTTTTCAAGTTTATTAGAAATATTGTCGACATCTCGCTCTAAAAGCCCTATTCTTTCATACTATTTTAAAATAGTATCAGATGTTTCTTGTTTAGTTTTTTTTAAGCTTACAACTGAGCTATCAACAGGCATATAAGGATTGTTTTTTTCCCTAGTGAGTACGGCGAATGTTTCGATATTTCGACTTACTCCTTTCATTTTAATAGATTCCCGTTTTTCAACCTCTACTAGGTCCTGTGAATAAGCATAAGTCTCGTATGACATTAATATTCCGTTTGCATCTGAATTGGCCTCTAACCTTTGTGCAACATTAACTTCACCTCCGATAATTGTGTATGTTAACCTTTGTTCACTACCAAAATTACCGACATTGCAATAACCGGTGTTAATACCCATTCGAATTTGAAAAGGATCACTAAATCCCTCGTTTCTCCATCTTTCTTGCAATTCGCCCATTCGATGTTGCATTCGCAAAGCCATCTTGACACATGCCCGTGCATCCTCTCTATCGCCTTTGCTTTCCGGATCTCCAAAAAACAACATCATCGCATCACCAATATATTTATCTATGGTCGCACCATACTCAAGGGCAATGGCTGTCATTTCCGAAAAATAATTATTTAGGAATTTTGTAAGATCTTCTGGCTGCAGATTCTCTGAGGTTGCTGTAAAGTTTTTTATATCACTAAAAAAAATCGTCAATTTCTTACGACGCGTTGTAATTCCATAGTTGTGTTTTCCTCTCGATAGCGCACGATGAAGATGCGGTGGGAGATACTTTCCAAGTTGTTGTGAAAGATCTTCTACTTTTTTTTTCTGTAGATAAGCATCTTCTAGCACTGCTTCAAGAAAATTATCGCTGATACCCTGATTCACAATTGCCAAAGCCTCAGTTGAAGAAATAGTTTTTTTTCTTTTTTTGAAAGACAAGCGCCAGACCGTCTTGCCCCAAAACTCCCCTTCCTCACAATGTTGTTTCTGAAGCTTGAAATCACACATCCAGTTATCAATCAGAAAGTGACTGAGAAATCCTAAGATTATTCCTTGTAAAAAACTACTATGCCTAAGCGGAATAGTGGTATCAACCCAAACCACATATTGATTTTTAGCATTTTTTTTAATACTCGCTCCAAACTCGTGTTCAGTATTTGTTTGGTTATCACGCTTTATCCAGTCATTATATTGATTGAAAAAATATAGAACTGCCGCATCTAAATAGTCTGAAGCAGAATCATTTTTGTTTCTTTCTTTATACCTTCTAGACCAATTTCTACTTTTTTTTGTAAAGTTATTTACATCGGACTTTAAATTCACAACCACAGTCATGAATCCACAATTCATTAGCCCCGCATCACCAAACCTGTTAAATACTAACTCATGGATCTCTCGTCTAACTTCATACGAGTAGATTTTATCTTCGCTTATCTCACTAACAGACATTAGTGCCAATAAATCCTCACCGACTTTTTTTGCTAGCATAGAAACAATCTGCATGCTACCAACTATAACCCTGCCTGTTACTGTCGCTAAAGGATATTGATCTTTTTTAACTTTGACAGACCTTCTGTTAGACATTTTTTATCTATCTTTTTTAATGAATTTCGCTATCGAAGATAATTGCCTCTCGATATTAGCTAAACGTTTCTCAATAGTCTGATTTTTTTCGTCGACACTATTTTCATTGAATCTCTTTTCATCTTTTGTATCTTCCGTGTCATTTAAAGAATAGGCCCTGGACTTAATAGAAAAAATTTTAATTTCCCGATTAATACCTTTCATCTTAATTGCCTCACGTTGCTCCACATCAACCATATCCTGGGCATGCGCATATGTCTCATAAGACATTAATATTCCATTGGCATCTGCGTTTGCCTCCAGTCGCTGCGCAACGTTAACTTCTCCTCCGATAATGGTATAGGTAAGTCTTTGATCACTGCCAAAATTTCCAACATTACAGTATCCGGTATTCATTCCCATGCGGACCTGAAAAGGCTCTGAAAATCCTTGATTTTTCCACTTTTCCTGTAGCTCGATCATCCGCTCCTGCATTCTGAGAGCCATTTCTACGCATGCTCTGGCATCTTTTTTTTCCCCTTTGCTTTCTGGGTCACCAAAAAAGACCATCATAGCATCGCCAATATACTTATCAATTGTTGCACCAAAGTCCAAAGCTATGGCAGTCATCTCTGAAAAATATTCATTTAAATATTTAGTCAAATCCTCTGGCTGCAATCCCTCAGATGTCGATGTAAAATTTTTAATATCACTAAAAAAAATAGTCAGTTTTTTCCTACGAGTGGCGATATCTGTATCATAATCGCCTGAGAAGAACGCGTCATGAATTTGTGGTGGCAAATATTTGCCTAATTTTGACGCAATTAACTCTATTCGCTCTGTTTGTTTTTCGGAATCGGCAAGCACCGCTTTCAATAGTTTTTCTTTTACGTCTGATACTATTTGAATTCGAGTTTCAGTTAGACTTTTTTCTGTTCGAAGTCTATTAAACCGTACTAAATAAACGTACTCTGCCCATCCGTCCCCACTTTCACTTTTATCCCTTTGGAATTCAAATGATATTTCCCAGTTGTTTGCAAGGAAACGACTAAGAGTTCCAAATACTGAACCTTGAAAATTGGCATAGTGTTGTAACCAAGCTGCCTGCACTCCGTGCATTTCATACACCAAGTGATCAACTTTCTTAGAATGGCATCCATATCCATCAAAAGGTCCTATTGTTGCTTTTTTTAAAAGACTGTCAGTCACCTCGTTTTGCGTGAAATAAAGTTCCTCTAAAGATTTTTCTGCTATTGTATCATTATCTGAATCTAATCTTGCAGCATTGCTTTTATAAAACTGCTGCAACCTATCTAAAACTCCGGCGAAACGTCCAACTTCATGCATTGCGTCCATCTGAAACAACCCGAAAGCGAAAAGCGCATCGTCGCCAAAACGTTTATGAGCTGCCTCATGAATTTGACTTCTAATAGTGTATGGATATTGCTGATCCGGTATGATCTCCTTTATTCCTTGTTCGAGTAATACTTTCTGACCAATGTGACCAAGGGCTGACATATTTTTGATTGTTGCAATAATTGTGGAACCCGTGATCGTAGTTTCACTCACTACCCGTCTCCTCTGTTTTATTTAAACTCAATTCTAATTTTGTAATTTTATTATGTAGCATCAAAAGTCCATTTTCTATCGTTCTTATTCTCTCATCTAAACCTGAACTAGTGGTTGGCTCTGTCTTATTTTCCTGAGTCGATAGCAGCTTCGACTCATTCTCCCTTTTTGCCTTATTTGTCCGACGTCCTATCAGGGAAAAAATTTTTATTTCACGATTTATTCCTTTCATTTGGATCGATGGTCTTGGCTGCACTTCAATCAAATCTTTAGCATGTGCATAGCTTTCATAAGATATAAGTGCCCCCCCAGCATTTGCTGCTGCTTCTAATCTTTGAGCAACGTTCACCTCTCCACCGATAATTGTGTACGTCAGTCTCTGCTCACTGCCGAAATTACCAACGTTACAATATCCAGTATTTATACCCATACGGACTTCAAAAGGATTAGCAAAACCCTCCTGACGCCATTTGTCCTGTAAAAATATCATCCTTTCCTGCATTTCTAATGCCATTTTTATACACGCCCTGGCATCCTCCCTCTCACCTTTACTTTCAAGGTCTCCAAAAAAAACCATCATAGCGTCACCAATATACTTATCTATTGTTGCTCCATTATCTAGAGCGATTTGAGTCATTTGTGAAAAATATTCGTTAAGGTATTTAGTTAAATCCTCTGGCTGCAACCCTTCTGAAGATTGTGTAAAATTCTTTATGTCACTAAAAAATATTGTTAGTTTTTTACGACGAGTTCTAATATCTGTTTTATAGTTACTTTTTGTCATCGTTTTTAAAATTTGTGGGGGCAGATACTTACCAAGTTGTTCAGATAACTGCTCTATTCGTTTGTTTTTTGATTGTGTTTCATTTAATACTTTTTTAAAAAATTTTTGTTCTACATCTCTTCTGTTTATAGCCCTTATCTCACCGATACTGATTGATTGCCTGTGTTTCTTAAACTTAATACTCCAAAATATTTGAGCCCATTGCCTTCCTTCTTTTGATTTTCTTTTTAAAAAAGACACATCAATTGACCAATACTTTCTAAGTGGTGCCATAAAATATTCAAGCATTCCCCTCGAAAAAGCTACGTGCCGAAGACGCGTAGCCGTTGTATAGCCGTATTCAAAGCTACCCATGGTTTTATATTTCAAATCTCCAAGTTTATTTTTATCAAGATTCCGAACCGCCATTAACGCCGACTGTTGCATTGAGTTATGTATCTCCTCCATTACACGCCTAAGTTCGGCAATACTCCCGTCACGTGGATCTTTTACCGCCCATCTACTGTCGACAGCCTGGAATTTAAGCGAATTGGCATAACCAAAAGCTAATAGCGCTTCATCGCCATATGTTCTATAAGCTTCCTCGTGAAGTGCGATACGCACATCCGCCGAATACTTGTCATTATCATTAATTTTTTTTACGCCCCATTGAGAAAAGACGTGATTAACCGGTATTCCTGTAGTTGTTAAAGAGTCTACGGTGCCAACTAAGGCAAGGCCTAGAAAAAAAAGTTCTTTTTCTTTACTTTTTTTTGCCTTAGGACTGTCTATCATTTATCTTCTTAATTAACGAGCGGATTTCGTTAATATTTTCCTCTAAAACCAAAAACCGTTTCTCAATCATCACCGGCATTTTAATATTTTGACCATTCGCATTACTCTTATCACTGCCACTGCCCAAAGTTAGGATTTTTTCAATTTTTCCTCTCCGACCTAGAACAGAAAATGTTTTAATTTTCCTGTTAACCCCCTTCATTTCTATCGGCGGTTTTTCCTCAACGTCTATTAGCTCTTGCGCATGAGCATACGTTTCATATGACATCAGTATGGTATTTGGTTTTGCATTCGATTCAAGCCTTTGCGCGATATTAACCTCCGCTCCAATGATTGTGTAGGTTAACCGCTGATCACTTCCAAAATTACCTACATTACAGTAACCGGTATTTATTCCCATTCTTACCTTAAACGGATCTGCAAATCCCTCTCCTGCCCATTTTACTTGCAGTTGGCGCATTCGCTCTTGCATCGAAAGCGCCATCTGAACACAAGCACGAGCATCTTCGCGCTCGCCGTGTGTCGTCGGATCACCAAAAAATACCATCATAGCGTCACCTATATATTTATCAATCGTGGCACCCCATTCAAGAGCTATTAATGTCATTTCTGAAAAATATTCATTTAAATATTTAGTTAAATCTTCCGGTTGAAGTCCCTCTGAGGTTGATGTGAAGTTTGCGATATCACTGAAAAAAATTGTAAGTTTTTTTCGACGAGTTTTGATTTCGGTATCATGCTCTCCCTTTACTAAAGCCTCATGAATTTGTGGTGGTGTGTATTTACCAAGATTCCTTACTAAATTCGCGATCTTAATCATTTGTTTGTTAGAGTCGATTAAAACGCTACTAATTAATTTATCCCTAATTTCCATTTTACGATTAGTTACGATCTCTGATTGTGTTAGCGGTGATACATTTTTCTCAAACTTTACTGTATATTCCGAAAAGGTATATCCATACCCACTTTGATTTAAATCGTTGGTCGCCTGAAGATTATATTTCCAAAATTTTGCAAACAATCTTGCAAAATGGTATTCCATGGTACCCAACATGAAAGGCAGTTGGTAAGGCACCGACGCGGTGATACAAACATATTTGAATTTAGTTTCTTCAAGTTTCTCCAAATGCGCACCGTAATTAATACTACCCCTGTGTGTGCTTTTAAGAATTGATTCATTAACACCACTGACCAGACAATTCATAATATTATTCAAAGCTGTAATATTATCGCTATACTTAGACGATAAAAGTCTATTAAGATTACTTTCATATTCTTCTTGTGTTTTCTCGACTACACTTTCTTGGAAAGATTCACCATTTTTAAATCCGAAAGCAATTAACGAGTCTTCCCCAAAACGATCAAGTAAGGCCTTGTGCAGTTCATTTCTAAGTTCAAATGAATAAAGCTTGTCTTCATCGATTTCTGTCACTCCGTGCTCAGCCAACACCTGTCTGCCTATGTCACCAAAAGTTTCCATTGTTTTGATAGTAGATAAAATTACGAACCCTTTTACGGTAATAGGTTCATTTCCCATCTTCTTTGTCATTGATAAGCCTTTCTAAGAGCTACTGTTCTAAATATACCCCAAAATACCCCCCGTCACTTATTTTTTACCTCCCCTAGCAATGGGGGTATTATTATTTGAAAAACCGTAACTGATCAGTCTCGTAAAAGGTGTCGTCGGACTTTGGGTTGAAAGTTGTGGGGATATGACGATTCTGATGCGTGATCTAAGGGGGCAACACGGGACAGTCTTTCGGGCTACACTGTAATGTGATAAAACATTGAGTACTTAAGAACCTGAAATATTCAAGTTATGATTAACTATTCTAACAACGACCCCTCCAAAGAGACCAAAGGAAGGGACTTTCAATCATAATATTAATATTTGTTCCCAATATTTTTTCTAAAATTTATTTCCTTCTCATTCCAAGTCGCTAACGGTTGGTAATCAGGCACCCAAGCCAAACCACTTTTCGCATCCGCTGAAACTGCCTCCGGTGTAACTAGAATATCCAATAATGCCGGACGATTATGTACAGCATTTTCAATCGCTTGATCAAGATCTTCTGGGTCTTCAATTCTTTCGTTATGCAAACCAAAAGCTGAGGCCATCTTTGCATAATTCGAAAACTGAAGCTTAGTTCCAACAACTTTTCCATGATTTTCTTGTTGGTCTTTAACTTCTATAGCCCACGATCCATTATTAGCAACGATGATTAATATCGGAATCTTATGCCTTACGATTGTATCAATTTCCATCGCAGAAAACCCAAATGACCCATCACCAGTGACTACTGCCACAAAGGAATTAGGGCTAGCAAGGTACGCCCCCACGCCGAACGGAGATCCAATTCCGAGGCAGCCTAGAGAACCGGGATCTAGATATTTTGTGGCATCAAGGCCAATTCTGGCAAAACTCAAAAAGTCTCCGCCGTCAGCTATAACGATATTATCTTTAGGAAGAAATTTGTTCAATGAAGACAAAATTCTGTTTGGATGCATTAAGCCATCAGATCCCGATGGTGCCTCGCTCATCTTAATCTTATAACTGGATGCTCTGGCCACATGCTTTTCTCTTGAATCATTCATCCACTTGGTATCGGTATTCTTTTTTTTACCTCCACATTTCACTAGCTGATTGAGACATTCCTTTGGATCTCCAACAATTTCGACAATTCCCTTTCTATTGTCCCTTGTTTCGTGAGCTGAATCCGATATCCTAATGAATTTGGTATCATTAAAAATAGCCGGTGAACCAAAAGCCAATTGAAAATCTAGCTTTCGTCCAATCGTGACGATAAGGTCACTATTTTCCATTACCGATCCTCGAACAGAAGAGACAACACTAGAATGACTATCTGGAACGAGACCCCTACTCTCTCCTGTATCCAAATATAATGCGTGATATTTATCCAAAAATTTTATTAATTCCTGGCCACAACCTTTTGAACCCCGCCCAGTAATTACCAATATGCGTTTTGCATCAAACAAGTGATTGGCAGCCTGATTGATTCTTGATGGATCAGGGAAAGAAATTGTCTTTTCAAATGGCTGAAAAAATTCAGACAGAACCAAGTTATCTGGAACAGCATCTCGAAGAACATTAGTTGGAAAATCTAAATATACAGGCCCTGGTTCACTTAGATGCCCATAACAGTGTGCAATAGCTCGATCAAGCTCTGCTGGAATGAGTGTCGCTTCTCTGATAGTTCTGCAATAGCGAGTCAAAGGTTTTACGAATTCCACATGATTAACGTCTTGCAGTGCTCCCTTATTCTCTTGAAATACTGGGGGTGTTCCAGAAATAATCATGACGTTTGCTCTAGATATACTAGCATTGGCGATTCCTGTCATAGCATTAGTCACCCCAGGGCCTGCAGTAACCATTGCAACTCCAATTTTTCCTGAGAACTCAGAATACGCATGTGCCATAAAAACGGCTGCCCTTTCGTCTCTAACGTCAATTATGGTTATTCCGTATTTATCAAGAGTCATCCAAATTGGCATTATATGCCCGCCGCATAGAGCGAAGACATATTCAACTCCGTTTACTTTTAAAAACCTCGCAATTACGTCAGGAACCGAGTTGTTTTGTTTTTGAGTCAAGTATTTACTCCTTTCTTTTTTAACGATCTCATATCAATTACATTTGGTTCCTTTCTCGGATCCAATCCCTTCGGGAAAAGATTGACTTTCTGTACTTTTTGAGAAGTACCAATAGGCAAATTATCAACAAATAAAATCCAAGCTGGTAGTTTGAAATAAGCCAAATATTCCTTACTCCATTCAAAAATCTCCAAAGCGATTTCTTCACTTCCCTGATACCTACCTTGCAGAACAATGCAAGCCATCACATCCTCTTCTCTAATTTCATCTTCCACCGCAATGACAGCTACCTGTTTAACTTTATCATGTTTGGTAATACAAGTTTCAATTTCAGCCGCCGCTATATTTTCACCTGCTCGTCTGATTATATTTTTCATCCTATCCATAAAATAAAACATTCCGTCATCATCGAAATACACTGTATCCCCTGTATGAAACCAACCTGCCGCCCACGCCTCTTCGGTAGCATTTGAGTCCTTCAGATAGCCAGAAAAAAAACCCTTTCTCGGCTCGGTAGCATTATTACGAATTACTAATTCACCTGGTGTGTTCGGACCAAGGAATTGGTTTTGAGGGCCACATACTTTGGCTTCTATGCCAGGAACCGAACGACCAAAAGCCCGAGTGCGGATCTTTCTCGGTTCAAAATTATCCGTAATGAATCTTCCGGCTTCAGTCATCGACCACATTTCAACCACAGGAAAAGAAAACCTTTTTTCGAATATCTCATGTTGGTTTGGCTCTATTCCGGCACATAATCCAAACTTCACTTTATGGCTTCTTTCTATCTTGTTAACGGGAAGTTTCAGCAGAATGTTGGGAACAATACCTTGCATGTGGACGACTGTAACTTCGCAGTCCAAAATATCCTGCCACCAAGTAGAGGCATGGAAGCGTTCTGGGAATACAAGACAGCCACCTGTTAACAAAAGTGTGGGAACACATATGGACAAACAATTCGCATGATGCAGTGGCAAGGGATTATACAAAACTTCATTCGGATCATTTAAACTTAGTAACCCGCCGCTACTTAAATAGCAAGTAGCAAAAGTATGAAAGTATTCGTTAGTCAATATACAACCTTTGGGCCTCCCAGTTGTCCCTGATGTATATAAAATAACTGCTTCTGTTTTTGCGTCAACTTGGCCTCGTTCAAACTCACTAGCTGGCATTTCCGGAATCGAACCATCAAAAAAATCCAGCGATATACAGGGCAAATTCGACCCTCTAACGAAATCAATATTTCTGATTTCATCTATTCGGTCAGAAAGACTAACCACTAATTTCGGCGCAGAATGTTCCAATAAATAGGCAATCTCAGCAGTCTTATAGTCTGGATTAATTGGGACAACACTTACCCCTAGTGAATTTAAAGCGAAAAAATGATGAAAGAACTCAGGTCTCTGATTAAATAAAATGGCAACTCTATTTCCTTTTCTAAATCCAGATTTTTTATAAAGAGTTAAATATTTTTGAACTTGGACATTTACCTGTCGCCATGACATTTCGAAACCATTTGCATAGTAAGCTCTGCCTTTTTTTGCAGGAATTTTATATGCAGGACGATCTGGATATTTTTTTAAAGTATTTTGAAAGGAATCGTAAAGAGTTCCATAATCCAGTGGTGATTTTCCGGCAAGCGTGTACATTGTCTGCGATTATCTATAATTCTAAAGATTTATCCCTTTATTTTTATCTGTATTCAAAATTTAATACCTATTGTCGTAAATAACTTCTACGTATTTTACCGCAACAAGAGTTTTAAGTAATCTAAATTAGCGAATATTGATAATTGTGACGTTAAAATATAGCCCCAGTGTTAGGGATTTCGTACTCGCAACATAATTAGTCATAGCGTCTCCTCAATTCCGATATTTATACCCCAAAATACCCTCCCGTCACTTATTTTTTACCTCCCCTAGCAATGGGGGTATTATTATTTGGTAAACCATAACTGGTATCGGGGGCACCATGAGGTTTCTACTGTTTTGATTCTTATTTGGAGGTTCATAAAAGAGGGTATCTAATGTCGGAAGAGAATATTGTTCGGGACAAGCAA
>MDTB01074288.1_pt1 | contig 14183 bp, 9 predicted proteins | sample 811161 | NCBI WGS metagenome assembly MDTB01 (sample SAMN05326650, study PRJNA326480) | marine metagenome | isolation source: seawater | place: Mediterranean Sea | collected 2009
ATTAAATTATTTTTATCCAAATAGAATATTTGTTCACAAAGAACATTTTAATTCTGTTAATTTAAACGAACAAGCGAATACATTAATACATGAATGTACGCATTTAGCGTTCAATACATTAGATTATGGTTATAGAGATCAAGAACATACGTATTTACTAAGAGGAAACAAAGCATTTAAAAATGCGGATACACATGTGTTGATATTGAATATTATAAAAAATAATTGCTATTATTAAAAATTTAAAATTTTATTATTTGATCTAACCAATGGTGTTTCAATATCATTCGTATCTGACTGTTTACGTTTATATTTAGCCGCTGCGGGTGCTTTATTTATTTTTTTTCTTACCTTTTCAGCAGCTTTTTCACAATATTTGAGTATATCTACACCACCTATTACAACACTATTACAAACACAAATACCTAATACACATAACACTACATATAATGTATATTCAAATGGCACGTCGAATGAATCTTTCACGGTTTCTAGTAAACAATTTGTTCCTGTTAATCCATTTATACAATTGCATTTGTATGTATTTACCGTTTCATTTTTACATTCAATGGTCTCAGTTGTTTTATTTTCGGTACATACTTCCTGTAAAAAAAACTCGTATACATTCTGAACCATCACCAACACAAGGATTTGGTAGACAGGGGTTGTCTGGGTCGGAGGACGTAAGTAATTCAGCTTGTTGTTCGGCTTCCGCATCAAATGCATCTTGTATTTGATTTAAATTTCGTTCTACAATGGTTATTTGTACGTATGCGCAATTTGCAAATGTTCTACCGAGAGCACAGGACCATGGTTTTAAGAATTTGCCATTGTATCTTTCCAATTCCAATGTACATTCGTCTCCCAACGTAGCGTCACATATATAATCATTTACACATCCAACTTCATTTGCATTGGTGTTGAATGGGTCACAAGAATCACTTGTACAAGACACATCGTCATTACAATATCCATTATCATTATCCCAACTACATCCATTATTATCCACTAAATCGGTTCCAATTAAATTTGGTTTACATGTACCATGAGAGCATGCGGCATTATTTATTATATCATTACAAAATGTATCTGAAACCACAAATTCACAACCTGAACTAATGGATTGGTTATTTGCCATGCATTTATCAACGGTACAACCAATACTATCTTCACACAACGAATCATCCTTTATGTGTTCACAAAATTTATTTTCCCCACATGTATCTACTGTACAATCGTATTCGTCTATACAATTACCATCATTGGGTGTATAAACACAACCAACTGCTGAGTCACATACACCAACCGCACACTCACCGATATCATCGCACACCACTTCTTCTGTAATACATCCATCTACACCCACCCCGTTAGCTTCAAATGGTCTACAAACTTTTTCATTGCATAAATTTCCCAAATCAGAACAGGCATAATCTTTTGGCATGTGTAAACATCCTGTATTATTATTTTTATAACATCCGTAACCAGAACAATCAACAATGTCCCAATCCGCTGGTAAACATGTTTCATCGACCAAACATGGTATGCCAGTGTCACACACCGAATCCTTTTTCACAGTAACACAACCAGTTACCCTATCGGCTTCGAATGAATATGGTGTACATGTAGTATCCGTACATGAAAAACTATCTTCGCATACGCTATTATCATATTCGTGATAACATCCCGGATTGTTTGGGTCCCACTGACCATTTCCAGATGGTGTTTCATCCGCTTTTAAACAATGGTCCACAGTACATGATATACCATCGTCACATGATATTTCATCCGGTGCGTTGGTACAATTCTTTGGTTCACAACCAGAAATTTGCATGAATTCATTTTGACCTGTTTGGTCACATTCTATGGTAATTCCATCTGAAGCAATATAATTTTCGAGACAGGTAACATTACAATTTTCTTGTACGTCGTAATAATTTCCAGCTATATTATAAGCAGTGCATTCTGATAAATCGTATCCCTGTTTATAATAATTTATCTTGCATAATCTAGAACATTTATTGCCATCTAAATCAAATACATCATTCGGACCATCACATTTAATATCAAACGTCGAATGACCGACATTCTTTATATTTCTGAAATCGTCCGCGCATTTTAAATGACAATTATCTTCTGTTAATGGAGATAACCAATAAGGTGGTTGATTACTATCACAATGATTTAAATTATACACGGATGTTTTTTCTTCTTGTGTTAACCCCAATGTACATATAGGTTTACACGTATAATCAGTGGTAATATTGTCTCCCGGTTCTTCACATATTGTATTTAATGATATCTGACCAGCGGAATTTGACGTGGTACATTTTGAATTACCTTCAGAATTTGTTCCATGCGCGGTATCCGGTGTACAAGCATCGTATCCGGTCGCACATGATAATGAACATTGTGATGGGTCTACTAAAATACCATTTTCATAGTTGCATTCCGATAAATCATATGACTGTCTATCTATCTGATCCATATAACATGATTTTATACATCCTGTAAATTCAAATACTTCATTGTCAGCAGCTTGACAGTTCACAACCGGTGTACCAATAAACCCAGCTTCACATGTGATATCTTTTAAATAATATTTTGTTGTTTTTTCTATTGTAGTACCCACAATAGTTGAAATCGTTTCTAATATGGTTATGTTTGTTAGATCATACCCCGTGTGTTCTGATGGAATAATACATTTTTCAGAACATGGGATAGCACCGTTCGCTGTATCGATTTCCCACGATGCTCCAGCACTGGGACATATAGTTGGTTCTGGTATACCGCCATGATTTTCTTTACATAATAAATCACATGTTTGAGGTTGGCACGTAGTAATGTCATAATACGAATCATCTAAGCCAATGGTTGTACAAGATGGCGAACATCCACTCAATTGGAAAATATTGTTTACACATTTGACAGAAGGAGATTGAGAATAATATCCAGTTGCACATGATATAGAACAATAGTTTTCAGCTATAGAATGGGACGTTGTGTCACAATTGCTAGTATCATACCCTGTGGTATCGGCTGGTAATGAACATCTGGGTGAACAACCTGTGAAATTAAATATATCGTTTTCGTTAATGCATTCTATTTCTATTTCATCGCCATTACTAGCTTGACTCATACAACTCGATATGGCACAATCGGAAAGTTTTATAGCTGTATTGCTATTACTAAACACACAATTGGAAAGGTCATATCCGGATGTTTCATCTGGTTTTTTACATTTATTTTCGTATGATAAACTATTTATTTGACCAAATTCGGTAGCACCATTGTTTGATAATTTATCATATACGATGCTAGAACTATGAATATTTAATGAATCTACAATGTCATGGGCAGCGTAAATATTTATATCGTTTATATTTTTTTCCCATGTGTACAGATATTCTGTAGTCGATAAGACTACTAATGATTTATATTCCATCGGTGTAATTATACTTGTCGTAGATGAAAAATACAATAATATGGCTGAATTTTCCGTGTTTATTTCCCTTGACGATGTAATATTAAACTGTACTATACTGTTAGAATGAATATTATTCGTTCCATCTATGTTTTTGAATACAGGTGAAGTCAATACAGGGATGTTACTATTTTTATAATATTCAATTCCTTTTTCTTTTGTTGTCTGTATACATACTTCAGTATTGGTAGTGCATGAACATTCACCATCTGATTTTTTAACCAAATCTACACATATAGGTTTGGTTTCAATGCATTCGCCTTCTATGGTATAATTAGCAAACTTGAATGGACATCTATCTTTCTTACCCCATATATTTCCATAAAACCCGGGGAAATAAAGAGGTTTATTTTTATTCATAATATATGCATAAAAGGGTCGATGTGGGTCATTGTTTTGGTTATTTTTAAAATTTTTAATGTAACTTATATCTAATGCTTTTGCTTCGTCAATTGTAAATGCATAACCATTGGCTTCATCCAGATGACAATCGGCTGTATTCTGATAATTGTAATTCGCTGTGGCTAAACCCGAACCAGAATATTCATAACAAGATGTCAATTCCGTACCATTTATGGAACAATTGGCTAGTATTGGAATTCCATCATACATGTATCCGAATAATCCACAGTTCGGTATGTCTATGCAAGATGGATATGCACTATAATGATAGACACAGTTTTCAGCAGGGTGTCCCATACATTTGTCTAATGAGGCGCCTTCGAGATAAAAATCTATTTCACTATCTTTATTTACCGTGTTGTAAATATATACACCTGTCATAATCGATATACCAATGTCTGAATTAGGTGGTATTTTCCATAATGTATTACCTTTTTCTACATTATCTGGAAGATAAAAGGTATTGCATAATGGACATGAATTTTTGTTTGCTACGAATGTTAGGTCACTGTATCCCAATAACGATAAATCTATGTTACCATCGGTCCATCCACCGTTTGTGGAAGTATCATATGGTTCTATGGGATGTATTGCTAGACCATTTGTTTTTATGATGGCACTGGTTTGAAACGTTTCGATGGTTTCTTTTTTTGTTTTAAATTCTAAATACGAGTAAGTATGCTCACAAGTTTCACATGTTCTTTCTAAGCATTGTGGCATGCATAACGTTTCATTACATAGAGAATACTTATTATCTGTACATGTATCTTTATAATTTGCAATCGTATCAAGGCCTTCACATTTTGGCTTTTCATACGGTAATTGACATGGTAGTTGTTCTTCATAGCACAAATGTTGTTCAAATACTTTACATAATTCACATTTCTGTAGACAACCGTCTTCACATATGCCTCTAAAATCTGGTTTACCAACAGCACATGGATTTATTTTATGTGAACCATCATAATTCATGCCACATATTGGAAATTCATATTCGGATGTGAAAAAAGATAGACTATTGCTATCTGTTGTATCACATAATGTACAGCTTGCTTTACATCCATCGGAACATAATCCATTAACAGGGTCTTGATGGTCTTTACATGGATATTTAAAATGTGTTCCATCTGGATTTTGACCACATTTGGGCAATGGGTCATCCGTTATACATGGGCAGTTTAATGGTATATCTTCATTGGTACTGGTAAAATTTTGTGGAGCTCCGGCATAATGTGTCATTACATAAGGATAATCGTCTGACATAACATATGCGTATCCGGTTATGGTTTCGCCCTTGTCATCTGTATAGGATTTCCCTGTAAAATTGAAACCATTTGCTTCGTCCAAATCACAATTGTTTTTATCTTTTACAAATTCATAATCTGTGGTATCATCACCCAATTCTTTTTCCGGTTGTACTATTATTTTACCAACCATCTGTGTATGTCCTGAAACCGTGCAAATATAATAATAAACACCTGTATTTGATGGGGTCCACGTTACAGGTGAACCGGACACAACATCCGAAAGCCCCAGAGAAGACGAAGGAACCGTAATACTTCGTTGATATGGACTGTTAGAAATTAAATTAATTTCGGATTCTTTCACTATTCGTAAAGGATGTGAAGATGTTGTTCGTTCGAATGTGTAGCTTTTATTACCCATTAATATAATTTCGGGGTCTGTTCCTGATATTCCTTCAAACGTAAAGCCCAATGTTCCTGAATTTCCTATTTTAAAATTAGTTTTTGTATAAACTTCTTTTAAATGGTAACATGATGTTAAAAATGTATTATCTTTTGAACATTGTGAATAAATGGGAAAGCCATCTCTCATCCATCCAATAAGTCTACATGGTTTCCATTCGCCACAGTATGCACAAGTATTTTCTTTCGATAACGCATGATAATGATAATGATTACATGGGTCCGCATGACCTATACATGTATCTAATGTTGGACCTTCACCATATTTAAAATAAGCTATATCGTTGTTACCGTTATTATTGGACAAATGATTATATAACAATGCTCCCGTTCTTAATATTCCCACTGGTCCTAAATTCGTTGGTATAAATGTATCTTCTTTTGTCGGGTTTTTGGGTAATTCTATTTTCTGTTTAAAGGCACATACTTCATTTGGGTTTTGTGCATTGCCGTCGGCAAAATCATGATAATTATGGTTTGGAATACCATTTGTATATATAATTCTACTGGCTATAGAATTGCCTCCTACGTGAGTAATTTCGTGATAGTGGCTTTCTTGACCATCACCACAATCGTTACTTTCTAATTTACATTGTAAATGATTATTTTTAAATTTATTGCGCTTGAAATGTTTTGTCGATGTAAATCTTATAATATAATCTGTATATTCCGCGCCTATATGTATTTCTTGACTGCTGAGTGCATTAAATGTTTGTTCGTTATTCGTTCTTAATATGTATAACGTATCGTTAACCGTCAATGCAAAATCTCCTTCAAATGCCACATTTATGCGCAACGGGTTGGATAATTTTCTATAACTGATGTTATATTCTTTAATCGCTGGATCAAATTTTATAAGAGAGCGATTATTTGAGTTGTATAGGTAAATGGATTTAATATATTCGTTTTTGGGCATGACTTCGAAAGTATAGGATACGTGAAACCATGTGTTTATTTCATTTATAATCCATTTTCCTCTGGTAATTGGCGGTTGTATAACAAATTGGTCATTCCCATGTAATATTTTTTTAGTATCACCGTTCGGTGTTATGATGGCATACGAATTGGATTCTGTTGCATCGTTGGCATCTATAATTAGTGGTACATTTTCTCTAACTTTGAAATAATCTTTCGAATCCGTTTGATCTTCGATGTAAGTCGTTCCCAAAAACCCAGTATGTATATTAATTTTCTTAAAGGAATTTAATTCCATTAATCTTCTTCTTCTACCAAATCCTCTACTAAATATACGATGAGATCTAGCGTGTTTCTTTCGTCTAATGGTACTCAAATAATGTTTAAAACCATTCTTTGTACATTGTGATGTAGTATCATAACTTATGGGTGGTACAGATTCGTTAACACCATATAAAATTATTTCTTGATTCATAGATTCTATAATTATGCTATGAGTTATATTTGTTGGAAAGATATAAGAATACCGTGTAAACTCTTCCGTTGTGTATGTATCACACGTTGTGTGTTTACCTTCACAATTTTCTGGGTAACCAAAATCATTGTATTCATTGTTTTTTATAATAATATTTGTATTTTTGGGTAGAAGCCAATGTACAAAGGTTTCCATATTGTTTGAAAATTTAACATATGGACCTTTACCATTTATATGTTGAACCCATTTGTTTATTAATATGGGTTCATTATCATTGAATTTTTGTATATTGAAAGAATAATAATTATATGACAATACTGAAGAAATCAGAGTCATAAAAGATATAAAAATACAATTCAATTTCATATATTTAGTTAACTAATTCGATGCTTATATAGTTATATCTTTTACGTTTTTATACATTTTAATGGTTATTTCTAACATTGTTTCGAATAAACAGAGGTTTTTATATTCCAATAGGTGTGAATGGGTGTCTATGTCTTCAAGATTTTTTAAAAATGAATCCCATATGTCCATCCATTCGTTAATACCCATATTTTTTTTTACGGGTGTTATTTGATCTACGGTCAATATATCATTTGTGATTTCAACAAAATCTTCCGCATACATGCATTCTTTATAATAATACAATATTCCACCCAACAGGCGTATAATGATAGGCATTCCGTTACGTACTCGACGTATGGATTCATCGTGGTTGATATAATTGCCAAATAATATATTGAAATCATGTATTAATTGTTCTGTATTTTCTTCCATATTAAAATTATCATCGACTATTAAATGGTTAATATCAATTTGAACATTTTGTGCGGACCAAAAATTGCCCATGTTTTTATAAGTATATAGGAATATTAAATATGTATAATTAGCGATGAATTATTTAATTATTTATTATACTTGTTTCTTTCTTTCTATAATAGGTTTGGTTTGGGTATACTGTATGAATCCTAGAACACCTAGTATGCAATATGTTGTGAGAAAAAACAAGCATGATTTTTTTATAAATTTGTTTGGTATGTGGATTTTTTTAATATTGACTGGTTTAACACAAAACCATTTATTGTCCACTGTTTATATTCATCAGAATTATATTACTCTTTTAACTAAATTTTTATCAATGTGTTTTTGTGCTATATTGTTAAAATTTAAAATGAATAGAGTATATCACCCCGCACCCATGATTGTACCATCTGTATTGAATGTATTGTCTTATGTGTTTCAAATGTCAGCGCTACAAACCATTGAATTCCCCGTATTTGCATTGTTCAAATCGTTTCGAATATTTATTGTTAGTATAGGAATGAAATACAATTATAAGATAAAAATCTTAGCATTGATTATATCAATAATTAGTGGACATTTCTTATATGTATATGAATTTAATCGTACACAGAGCAGCGCTGTTTCGCTGTTCGGTATAGGTTGGATGGCACTGTTTATTTTCAGTGATTCTTTCACTAGTATTTCACAAGAAAAGTTATTTGTTACATACAAATTAAAACCAATTATGATGATGTATTATATTAACATGTTTATTGTGTTGATATATTTTCCGGATGTTATATACAATAGTAGATGGGTTTTATCATCTATTAATTGGTATATAATTTTAAATATATTTTGTATATCAATATTTGCCAGCGTTTCACAATTTTTTACGATGCGTATGATATATCAATATGGTTCGTTTATTTATGTGGTGTCGGCAACTATACGTACGGTTTGTTTCATCGTGTTTTTTCGATTAAGTGTACAGCATGCATTTGGGATTTATGAAATGCTCGAATTGTTCATATTGTTAGTATTAATATATATCATTTATTATTTAAAAGATACAAAATGGACAATCGATGGAATTTTTCAGACGATGAATATAAATCCGCGGGACCGATTGCCTGTACAGCGGCTGTCAGTAACTTCGGAGTCGAATCAAGAGGAGAAGGATGGATTATTAGTTCCGAGAAACATGAACACTTGACTTATTTTATAGAATCATTGCGTTCATTGAATATACCAACGGATATAACACGCGTAACTAAAAACATGGCATATGTAGAAAAAAGATTTTCAGGATGTGGTAGTAATGTGTGTAATAAATTATTAGATCAATTAAAAATATTAAAAAATGTAACAGAATATTCAGGTGATAAAATTTTAAAACGCAAACAGCCACAGATAGTTATAAAACCAAATTCAAAGGCGTTTATGGACATTGTGAACAATATAAAACGCATGAAGAATTAGAGCGTATTTAAAAAATTAGTATAGTCTTTGTCTGTTAATCGAGTGTTGCTTTGAGCCTTCGAAGCAAACCATGCTTCTATTTTTTGTGATTTTAAATGTAACTCTTTATATTCTTTCCTTTCTTTTTCTTGTTCATTTAAATTACGAATAGCCTTGTGATGATTTACTAACTCGTGTATATCATAAGCAATTGGTTCTGTTACTCTCATATTAGTCTTTTGAAGATTCTCAGTGAATTGAGTATCTATTTTCATCTTGTTTATTTCGTAATCCGTTAACATGATTTCACCGTTCATATCAACGTCTTCAGTGCTTCCAAATCCACCAGCACGGGTGGTTACGAAGGTATCGTTCATTTTATATTTGTACTCATGTACAATTAATTGTGCAATTCTGTCTCCCTTTTTATAATGGTAAGGTTCAGTACCGTTATTTACTAACAATACCTTCATCTCACACATGAAATCCGAATCAATGATGCCATTGAACGCGGTAACACCATGTTTAAATGCCAATGAAGAACGAGATTCAATACGTCCGTAGTAGTTATTAGGCATAATAATACATACGCCTGTATCTACCACATAACTGTTTTTACCACTTGCCGGGACACAACCACCATTTAACGCGTAAATATCGTATCCAGCTGACCCGGGGGTTTGGCGCATGGGTAAAGTGGCATCTGTGTTTGTTTTTATAAAGTAAAACGTTTTCATTTGTATATTTTTGTATAATCTATAATTATTTTATATCATATGTAATACTTATTCAGTTGTCTAGGCTGATTCATAACCATCAAATTCATTAATATTTCCATCCAGATAATTTTCAGTTTGAGCGCTTTCAAAATCTAATCTCCACGTGTTGCTAGTGAATGAATCTATCATGAGAACCCAACCAATTAAATCTTTCCAGCGGAACAATACCGTGAAACATTTCATTACTTCGTGAACGATCCAATGGATTAATTCACGTTTTCGTAATTTAACTGTAAACTCGTTAGCAAAAATTTCGTTTTCTATTTCCGGCTCCCTACTGATATATAAATGTTTGCGTTTTCTGTCTAAAAATACATAAAAATCATTTTCTTCGTTAACATATTGAAACCCTTGTTCTACTTCAGCAGGATATTTGTATATTTGGTTCAATAGTGTTAGTATAATATCAGATAATTTTTCAATATAGTTTTCATATTTTCTATGAACAGATGCGTTTGGTTCATCTCGGCCCTGTTGAGGAAGATATACTTCATTAAAATATTTAACATTCTGTGTTATATGTATATCATTGCATATGTATGTGTACCAATTTTCATCTTTGTTTGCTGCTTTATTGATAGCCATTAATATATTTTTTAATTTATCATCTTCTAATTTTGGATAAGTTTCTTTCAATTCTTCAAATGTTAATACCCTTTTATTGTTTCGAAACAAATAATCAATCATTTTACTTGCAATATTTAAATAGGTAATCATAGACGTCCACCATGGCCATATAGAATAGTTATCTGTTTCGTCATAAATAATTTTGCGTAAACCGGGATGTTTTTTCATTAAACGTATTAATGTTGTTTGTGTTTGTTTAACATTAAATGTTATTTTTTTAATAATGTTAAAATACAATGGAATTTTGTCTTTTATAACATCATCAGATTTAGCAAATCGTTTTAAATATTTTTTTATTTTCGCTTTCACTATATATTGGTCCCATGTACTTTTATTAGCTAACCAATCTTCTTGATTAGCGTTTAAAATATTTAAAAAAACCTTTAACTCCGATAAAGACTGATTCGTAATGTTATTGTATAGAATACTATTAAAAATATTATCCATTATTATAAGTAGTTTATTATATTTAATATATTAAAAAAATAGATCATCGTTCATCGATGAATTTTTTTTACGATCTCTCATTTCGTATCTATGCGTTTTCATTGGTATTAACTCTTCTTCTTTTTCTTCCTCTTCAACCTTCGTCGATTTATCTTTCTTGTTTTCATCATAATAAAATAATTCCCATATAGAACCACAGCAGGCCAAAGAAAAACAGCAGATTTTCTTTTGATGTTTTTTACAAAAGAAACAGCTTCCGGGATAAACACCCACACAGAATATTATTAGTAATATAACTAATGATATTATTATAACATTTAACGGACATTCGAAACCTTCACAACCATTGGACACGGTTAATAGAAACATTCTATCATTAAATATATTCCTCTTATAGTGCGTTTAGTTGTTACATTTATCTAGTATTTATTTAGTCTAGATGTATAATAAATGTGCGATTTTTTTCGTGGTAAAATGTTTACACTAGTAGTTGAAATATTATCATGGTTATTTTTATTAACTGGTATAATATCATGGTATATGGAAGAAGGTATGCCATGGATAGTGTCATTGATATTATTATTTTTATCCATTAGTTTGATAAATAGCTCACATTATCCTGAATTTACACGAAAAACTTCCATTCTCCCATGTACAAATGGTAATGAAGGATATAGAATTGCTATGATTTTAAAATACATTTCAATGGGGTTTGCATTAGTAGGTTTAGGTATATTTTTATATTTTTGGAATAAATGGGAAGCATTGGTAAACAATATTATTACAAGGAATGAAACCACACAGGCGAATATAACTCAAAATTTAAATTGTAACGATTGTTTACCATTTACATGGTATTGGATATTTTTCTTCGTTGCGTCTATAATATTCATAGTAAAAGGGTTCGTATTGTTTACCGTCCTAATGCAGTGTGGTGCTGTACAGTGGTCTGATTCTTCCAAAGAAAATAATAAAATAAAATTATTTCGAGAAGTCGTTCACGACGTAATATTGGGTGGAATTTGGTTGGATTTGTCTTTGCGTTTTGAAGATCTAGTAGATGATAACAACGATAAAGCATGGAGAGGATTATTTAGCTCTATGGTATGTATACATTTGATTTATATATTATCAAAGGTCTGGGACGAACCAAAATACAAAATCGATTTTAAAGAAAATGGTATGCGATGTTGGTATTGGAAAACTATACCACTATGGTTTGCTATTTTTAAATTGACAAATTATGCATTATTATACACCTCATTAATATATAGAATACACAATGACGTTATGATAATAAAAATGGGTATACAAATTGAATTTTTCATAATGTCAATTGTATCGATTGTTATAATTATATCCCTTAGAGTATTTGAAAATACGAGCTTCTATGAAAATATAACTATGCCATGGGGAAACAATATACCTAAAAATAATACAACCCGACTAAAAGATTCAGGAGGTCGTCTTAAATTTTAGGCAGTATATATAGGACTAATTATAGTGTATATACGATATGTCAAGATTAAGAGTATTTAACAACAATGATACGGAACCTGCTAAAGTTGTTCCTACCATGAACACAGGTAGTGCATTTCCACAACAACACCATGTTTTGATTGAAGCTGTGCCTGTACCCGTGGGAACAAACGAATACGAACCTGAAAAGGTAAGGCAACAGGGATTGGCATTACAAAATTTTAGAAATGTCGCAAAGGATATTTTTGAACCAAATGAATGTAGATGCGTTTCAAATGCCGGTCAACGTTTATATCAAACACAAGAAACATATGGAACTAGCATGTCAATAGAACAAATGGTTGAAACGATGAAGAATTATGATTTGACCATGCGTGTAAATTTTAGAAGACCGGGTGTACATTCCGCCACAACATGTATGGAGTTATCATCGCCTCTATTATCCAGACTTTTGGAAGAATCTGAAGATTCAAAAAATCAAAAAACGTTGGAATTGAGAGTAAAAGCAGAAGCATCTGTTACAGTACCCAGACACGGCGCAATGTATATCACCGTTGTTAAAAATGGTGAAGTTCATACGCTATCGCACGTTGACTACAAAATCATGGCGTCATACGACTCAATGTATCATTCTAATTAATAATAAATAAAAATTTTATATATTTTATTTTTTCTTCTTTTTATCTTTTTTCTTTTTCTTCTTTTCATCCTCGTCATCTTTCTTTTTCTTATCGTCTTTCTTATCACTCTTCTTATCACTCTTCTTGTCGTCTTTCTTATCACTCTTTTTATCGTCTTTCTTATCACTCTTCTTGTCGTCTTTCTTATCACTCTTCTTGTTGTCTTTCTTATCACTCTTCTCTCCTTTTTCTTTCTTATCACTCTTCTCTCCTTTTTCTTTCTTATCAACGGTATTCTCGTCACTGCCGTCCTCTTCCTTCTTTAATTTTTTCTCTTCTTTCTTTTCCAATTCACTACCTGAACGTTTTCTAGATGAACCAGAACCATCTTTATTGTTCATGGAAGGTTTAGGCGGTTCTGGTGGAATAGTATCAATGGGTATACCAGTATTGCGTGATACACATGTTACATATTGATCCCATTGGACAACTCCTTGTAAATACAGGTTATACAATTCTTCATTGGATATGAATGGTGTTACGGGGAAAGAAATATTTACTTTCATTTGTCTAGATAATAGATACAATTCGCTTTTGTTTGGTTTCACGGACCTTCTTTCAATTCTATCCATTATCCTGCCTGTGATATCCTTTGTATATATTATATTGTATATCGATTCTAACATTTCAGACATTTGACGTTTCCACCACATGATGGTTTGTTGAAAGACTTTATGTGTACCAGTGGCATCTGCCTTGTGTGGTGTATCGGACATGATAAGTGATTTAGGTACACCGAATAGACCACAAATGGTATCTTGTAATTGTTTAAGAATTATGTTGATATCATTTCTACCTTGAGGTAAATTGACATTTACAAGTTTGTGTCCGGATGGTAACGGGACCATGTTGTCTAAAAGTGTTTTGCCTGTATTCATGTCTTCGTTTGGTAAATTAAAAAAATTATCATATAGTTGTTGTTGGTTGTGTAAATCTTTGATA